>Ga0208246_1000267_pt1 | contig 46963 bp, 45 predicted proteins | sample RifOxyD2_FD_184039 | JGI IMG/M metagenome (GOLD analysis project Ga0208246, IMG submission 184039) | Soil microbial communities from Rifle, Colorado - Rifle Oxygen_injection D2 (SPAdes) | ecosystem: Environmental > Terrestrial > Deep subsurface > Rock core/Sediment | place: Rifle, Colorado... | reverse complement strand
AAGGGCTTGGCGTTTGGGGGTGGTGTTTGGAACGGTTGGGCTGTGGGGCGGATTTTATTGGATTGGGAATTGGGCAGAGTTAGTGCTAGGTATTCCCGCTCCTTTTGGCCAAGCAGTAGCTGGGGCATACGCCTTGGTCAACGCCCAATGCTTTGGTTTGATCCTTTATATCTTTCAAAAGTCCCACAAAAAGTTGGCCTGGGCAGACCCCTTTTTGTTGGCCTTGATCTGGGTGTTAGTATTTTCATTTTGGCCTTGGTTATTCCCCTTTAAACTAGCCGATTCTCAAGCTCCCAACCTGCCGTTGATCCAACCGTTGGACCTTGTGGGTCCTTGGGGGTTGGACTTGATGATATTGCTGGTTAATGGAGGGTTGTACATGCTGCTCCGCAAAGGCCAGCTAAAGGGGCACGCCATTCCTTTGGTGTTGGCGTCGGTCTGCTTTTCGGTATGGATTGGGTATGGGCTTTCTACTTGGGGCCTCTGGCAACGGCGGATTCAAAAAATGCCACTAAAGCAGTTAGGGATCGTCCAACCAAATCGACCCGCCCAACTAGGCCGCCCCCAGCCAGAACCCGGTTATTCAAGGGTTTTCCCCTTAGAAATGCGACTAAGTAAAAATCTGGTTGACGCAGGCGCCGAGGTGCTGCTTTGGCCAGAGGGATACTTTTTTGGATATGCCTATTGGAGGGATGTTGAGGTCGGATTTGGGCAGCAGGTGGCCATGTTTGGGGTGCCACTTTTGTTTTTGGATTCAGGGTTTGAAAATATAGGTGGGAAAAGGCTCCATTACAATACAACCTTTCTATTGTCGGTGGGTGGTTCGCTTGCGGGTAAATATCACAAACGCCGTCTGGTCCCCTTTGGCGAATATACCCCTGTGCTCGGGGACATTCCGCTTTTGAAAAACTTATTGGGCGAATTTTTGTCTAGCCTGTCCGCCGGTCAAAAAGACGAGACCTTGAACGCCGCTGGGATTGGGTTTGTGCCTAAAATTTGTTATGAGGTCCTTTTTGAGGAAGAGGTAGCGCAAGCGATTGGACTTGAAGGTGCGGGCAAGGTACTGTTTGTTCAGAGTCAAGACGGTTGGTATGGAAGAAGTATTCAACCAGAGCAACATCTAGCTGCTTCAGTGCTCCGAGCCGTCGAAAACCGGGTGCCTTTGGTTCATGTGATAAACAACGGCCCTTCCTCTGTGATTAATGCGGACGGGAGTTATGGTTTTAAGGCGGACTTTTTCCGTCAAGGCGCCTGGTTGGCTTCTTTGGCCTATGACCCTCAGTGGGGCGGCAGTCTTTATTCAGCGCACCCTAGCTGGTTTTTATGGAGTTTAAGAGGGGTTGCTGTGGTGTTGCTGTTAACAGGCCTAATCCCCACACCCAAACCGCCAGCACAAAAGCCTTTAAAACAAGGAGCCAAGGCGGTCCCTGCGCCAGAGAAGCCGGTGGCAGGAAGAATTAATAAACCCAAAGGGAGAAGGCGTTGAGCGAGGATTTTAAAAAATTACCGCCTATCCATGAGATTGATCGATTTCTGGAAGCGCAGGGCTTGGGGCATGGGGTGGAACAGCGGGGTCGAATAGAAGACTTACTAGCCAAGTTGCGCAAAGATCCCAAACGCTTGGCCCAATGGGAGCGCCAGGATATTTTAACTTGGTTGGCCGAGGAATTATCCCGGCCCGTGGGACTAAGGCCAGTGATCAATGCCACTGGAACCCTTATTCATACCAACTTAGGTCGTTCTCCCCTTTCACCAGCCATGGTTGCTGGCTTGCCCGAACTCTTAGCTGGTTATTGCAATCTCGAATACGACCTAGAGGCGGGCAAACGCGGCCAACGGGTCTCGGAGTCGGAGCGGTTGATTTGCCGATTGACCGGTGCCGAAGCTGCCTTGTTTGTTAATAATAATGCGGCTGCCCTACTCCTATGTTTGCAGGTCTTTGCCCAAGGAAAAGAGGTATTACTTTCGAGGGGGGAGATGGTCGAGATTGGTGGCAGTTTCCGGGTACCTGAGATGTTAGAGGCCTCTGGCGCCAAACTTAAAGAGCTAGGTACCACCAACAAAACCCATCTAAGAGACTTCCAAAACGCCACAGGACCAGAAACCGCGGTGCTATTAAAGGTGCATAAAAGCAACTTTAAAATAACCGGCTTTACCTCAGAACCAAGCCGCAAGGAATTGGTTGCCTTGGCTAAGGAAAAGGGGCTGATTTACATTGAGGACTTGGGCAGCGGGAGTTTACAGACGGTTGCGTTAGAAGGCAAGCCGGTCGAGCCCGGTTTTAAGGAAATCCTGGCCCAAGGCGCTCCCTTGGTTTGCGCGAGTGGGGATAAACTCTTAGGCGGGCCACAAGCCGGCTTGATTCTGGGGCGGGCTGATTTAGTGGAGCGTTTAGCAAAGCATCCTTTATATCGATGTCTGCGTTGTGACAAAACCCAGCTTTACCTTTTAGAGCGCTGCCTACTCGCCTACGCTAGAGGAGAAAGGGTGCCCACTCAAGCGATGCTTAGTGAACCCCTTTCCCAGGTAGAAGAGCGCGCCCAGAAGATACTTTTTGGACTCGATCCCCAGCGGTTTCGGTTGGTTAAAAGCTTGGCAACTCCGGGCGGCGGCACCTTGCCTGAAGAATCGTTGCCTAGTTGGGCTATAGGGGTACAAGATTCTGAAAATAAAGCAGAAGTTTTAGCTAAACGCCTTCGCGACGGGGAACCACCCCTGATAGGTCGAATCGAACAAGGAATCCTTTTGATCGATGCCAAGTGTATCCAACCCCATCAATTAGATCTGGTAAACCAGATTTTGAAGGGTTTGTTTGACTAGGGGTAATGTATCAGTTTCTTTAATTCTTCGCTAATTGGCAGTGGGCAGCCTAGTTCCTTTTCTATATCCAAGAGCCGGTCTGGCAAAACCATCATTAAATGCTTGGCCGATCCATATTCGCAAATAGGCTCAATTAGGTTTTTTAAATCGACAAAAAGCTCTTGGTAATACTCTAAAAGCCCCCTGCCCTCAATCTCTTGAATTTTTTCGATTAAAAAGGCTAAAACCGCCTCAATATTACTTCTTACCAAATGCCGATCAAAGTCCATTAGTCCCCTTCAGGATCTCGGGTAAAGGCGTTGGCCCCCAATAATACCAAAGTGATCCACAATAAATCAGCGCCTAACAGATGGATCAATTGGGACCAAGCGGGCACATGTAGATAAATGTTTAATGCTCCAACTGCGACTTGAACCCCGTAGATGATTGCTAAGAGCGCTCCCATCTGCCTTGTTTGTACCGAATACCGGTTCGCTCTAAAAAAGAGACCTAAATAGACAAAATAAAGGCCCAAGGAAGTGGCCAAAATCGGATGGAAGATTCGTAATCGTTTTAAAAAATAGACCCCGCCCTCACCGTCGGCCATAAACCCAGCGCCTAATTGTTGGGGGGGAAACAAGGTATCACCCAAAGCGGTTACCGCTCCAGTAACCCCTATTAAGATCACAAAAGCCAACCCAAGGTAAATCTTGGCTCCCTGTTTGCCTTGCCCTTTTAATGTAAAAAATGGACCTCCACTAGCCCAGAAGCAGGTTAGCGTAATCGAACTGAGTAAAATAAAGGTGTTAATCAAATGCAGCGCCATTGAGTACACCCTGGCCATACTTGTATCCTCCGCGACCAGTTCGAAGAGCACCAAGCCTGCGCCCAAGCCCGCTTCGGTGAGCATAAACAAGGTTGACAGAGCGGCCCCTAGGCGCACGGGATGTCCCTTGGGGTAGGCTTTGAATGCCCAAAACAACAGGACTAAAATAGTCACTAAAGCCAACCCGCTAGAGGAGCGGTGACTGAACTCGATTAGGGTTTGGATGCGAGGTTCAACAGGGATCACCTCACCGTTACAGGTCGGCCAATGCCGTCCGCAACCGGCACCTGAACCAGTCGCCCGCACATAGGCCCCCCATAAAATAACCCAGAGGTTGTAGATCAGTATTCCCCAAGCGAACTTGGCAAACCGGTTTAGCTTCAAGAAGGCCTCTTGTTCTTAGGTTTTTCCTAAAGCGTAGGTTTTTTTGGCAAAGCTGTACAGCCCCTCAATGGAGTTAACCTTACAGGGCAAAAAAAAGGGAGTTTTATCTAGGAGCAAACAGAGGGAGATGGCCAGGCCTCTAAGGGGAGGAGGCCTGGCCGCTTGCCAGAATTAGCTAACCAAATTAGCAAAACAGATCTTAACTTAGAAGATTAAGTCCATGGCCCCCCTACCCTACCTATTTTAAACGGCAACCAAGGAAATTTGGCCTAATCGCCCTTCCGCTATACCTCAATCTTCCATATTCCTGTATTAGTTCTAAATAAAATCTTCGGTCAAAGTCGGCTAAAATCCAAGTGGTTTAGAGTAGGTGCGAACTTTAAAGAGCGCGAGACCAGGTTTTTACTGTGACTGGCAAAAACTAATCGCAGGTGAGTTTTAACCTAAGTGTTTAGAGTCCAATTTATTATGGATTGACCATTTTTGGCCGAAAAGTGGTTTGAACTGGCAGAGATTGTGTGTTAATTTGCCATTACTCCTTGGTTTAAATAAAAAAGGGGAGGTAATTAAAACAACCTTTTATTTTAAGGTATTCATGAAAAAGTGTTTGATATTGGTATCAATTTGGATGCTTGCAAGTTTAAATGTAATGGCTTCCGATTCGATGTTAATGGTTGAGGTCGGAGCTTCGTCAGGGGATGTTACCGTTGCGGACACGGATACCAGCTTGGGATGGGACGTGGCTTTATTAAATCATCCTCTATCTGGGAATGCTTCTGCGGTGGGTTTTTTCCATACGTTGGATAGTGGGCTTTTATGGGGATTTGGCTATCAACAATTTTCGGTTTCTGGCGAATCGGATCAAGTTGAAAATTCTGGGACCCTATCTGGGGTGGCCTATACGGAAAAGTATAATTTCAAAACCGTCGAACTTTCCTTGGCCGGGCCTTTTGCTGCGATTGGGTACAACATCCAATTTGCCGGAGATTTTCACTTTTTACCCCAATTTCGGTTTGGTATTGGCAACCGGGTTACCTATAAAAGCTCTCTTCGGTACCGATTAGACGCCCCGACGATCGGTTATTCTTCGGATGACACGGGTACCTACGATGATTCAGGATCACTAAGCGGCGTTCAAATTGCGCTGCCTGTGGGTTATAACTTTGGGTCTTTTTCTCTATACTATCAGTATCAGATCGTATCCAAAGGCTATGAGCTAACTGACGGCACTACAACCTTTACCAGTAGGGTGGTGGATTCCTCCACTTTGAACTTTGGTTTTGGGTTTTAAGTAAAGGGGTTCTATTGATAAGCCCTTTTCCAACCCTGGCCTTGAAAGGGGGTTAGGGTTGGAAAAGGAGCCTAATAAAATATTAGCTTCATGAGATTGCCATAAAAAAGGCAAATCTATCAGACCAATTAAAACCTGGATTAAGTGGGAATAGTTGCCCCGTGTGAGGCCAGCAGGCCAGAATGTCAGCCTTGGAGAACTAAAAACAGTCCGTGGTGGAGCCTAACGGGGTCGAACCGTTGACCTCAACGCTGCCAGCGTTGCGCTCTACCAGCTGAGCTAAGGCCCCGACGAACAAGCCAAATACCTATCGGCCTCACCCGTGTTTGTCAATCCAATTTCAAGGCTTTTTGTGGGAAACGTAAATTGATTTGAGGTGCTCTTGAGGGTAACCTAACAAATAAAGCGCAACAATCCATAGGTTGATTTTAGTAACCTGCCAAAACCCCCGCTCCTGCCAACGTCTGCCGCTGGTTATCAACGCTAAGGTAGAGGTAGCTATCTTTCCCTGGCGGCTTATTCTGCGTGAGAATTCGAAGTCTTCCATCAAGGGTACCTCCAAGTACCCACCTAACCTCATAAAATCGGCCCGTCTTAAAAACAAACCTTGATCCCCATAGGGCAGCTCAAAATATTTAGAACGCAGGGCCACGCCGAACTCTAATAAAGGCATCCACCAAGAGCGGAAATCTGTTTTAAATTGAAAGGCTCCAGCGAGAATTTTTGGCTCGGCCATTAACCTAGTTATTTCACCGGACCAACCCGTTGGGAGAATTGAGTCAGCGTGTAAGAATAAAAGCACTTCCCCCTGAGCTTTGGCGGCGGCTTGGTTAAATTGGCAACCTCGACCGGGCAAGGTGGAAATCAGCGAGGCTTGGCCAAACACAGCCTCCTGGGTCCCATCATTAGAGCCCCCATCGGCAATTAATACCTCAAAAGGGGCCTCGGCCAATATGCTTGGAAGGCAAGCAAGAAGAGAATTTTTGTCGTTTAAACTAGCGATGATCACTGAGATCATAACCTTCCGAAAATCCGGTAAAACAACTCCAAATCGACCGGCTCATCAACATCACCCAAAGGGGGTAACAGATGATAGCTAAGACCCAAGTGGCTAGCAATATCGAGGGTGGCTTTAAGCACCCAGGGGCTAGACCAAGGAATCTCAGAAAAAAGCTGGGGTACAGGGCGGTTAAGGCCAATCAAATAATATCCGCCGTCTAGCGCGGGGCCTAGGACTAAGGGTTTTGTAGCTAGCGCCTCAAAGGCCTCTTCTAGGTGTTGGGCGCTCAACTCTGGGCAGTCACTGCCAATGATTAATACTGCCTCCTGCCCCTGATTAAAGGAGTCGGCAAAACTACGGACCAGTCTAGCCCCAAGGTCTAGTCCGCGCTGCTCAACAAAGGATTGGCTCCCAAGCCAATCTTGCATTTGCGACAGTCGGGCTCCGGCGAAGTGGATTTCGCGAGTGGTGCCAGCAAGTTTTTCAAGATGAGATAAAGCGTGGTCCACCATCAACCGGTGGGCTTTTGCCGCCCCTTCGGCCCCCAAGGTAGGAATCAAGCGGGTCTTTACCTGTCCAGGGGTGGGGAACTTGGTGTAGAGGATAATCAGCCGCCTCAATGTTGAAGGTCTCCTTCGAGGGCTAAAGCGTAGTCATGAATCGCTTCGAACAATCTCGCGCTCCAGTCTGGGTCTAGTCCCAATTCTTGAGCCTCGATTTTCCTGTTTTCTAAAAGCGTTTGCCAACGGTCCGGGTCTAATGGCTTTACTTGATAAATCCGTTTAATTCGGCCAATTCGCCTGACCGTGCGGAAACGCTCTGAAAGGGTTAAGAGAATGGTTAAATCTAAGGTGTAAAGACTCGAACCAAAGTCCTGGCCAGATTCTAAGGGAATGGCTACAGGGGTGTTGGCCGCTTCATCTAATAGCCCGCCCAACTGCTCCAAAAAATAGCGGTCTAAGTCCAGAGCCTCCCCTTGGTTATAATGGCCAAGCTCGCCCCAAACTTTGTGGCGATTAACCCCCCAAACACCCATGCGGCAACGCTCGGCCAAAAGGCAGAGCAAGGCCTTGTCCAGGTGGTCGATGGATTTTCGGTAGCCCTCGAGGCCTGGCGGGTTGGTCATGGACTAGCTCCGCCACTCGATTTTGGGGCAACGGTCAGATACTAATAATACTCCAAGCGCCTCTACTTTACGATTAAACTCCTCGTCCACTACCCCCAGCTGACACCAAACCATACCGGGTTTAAGTCGGGTGATTTCAGGTAGCAAATCCATCAACCGGCTAGGGTTTAAAAACAAGTCAAGCCAATCTATTTCACCAGGGGCCAATTGGGCCAGGGACGCCTTGGCAGGCCTGCCCAAAATCTCAGCATGGGCTGGGTGAATGGGGGTGACCTCAAACCCTTGCTCCATTAAGAATTGCCCCACATGATAACTAGGCCTGTCATCCTTGGGACTCAAGCCAACAATGGCTACCTTTTTGTGCTTTTTAATCCATTCTATCGCTGTTTTGCTGTCTAGCATAACTGCTCCTGTTTATCCGCCGAATTCCTCGACATATTGATGATGAAGCTCTTGGGCAAGATTATTGGACTCGTCCGAGCTGTGCTTGTTGATAAACTTAAAGGCAATCTTTTTACATAAAGCCCGATCTACTTTTGACAAAACCCGCTTGGTTTTAAGTACCATGTTTGGGCTCATCGAAAAGGTTATGTCGCCGATGCCAATCAGGTACATTTGCATAATCGGGTCAGCGGCCAATTCCCCGCAGATGGAGATAGGTTTTCCGCGCCGGTTGGCCACTAACACCGAATGTTCGAGCATCCTCAAAATAGCCGGGTGGAAGGGGTCAAACAGGTAGGAGACGTTTTCATTCATCCGGTCCACGGCCAGGCTGTATTGAATCAGGTCGTTGGTGCCGATCGAGATAAACTCGCAGTGGTCCAATAAATCGTCCAGAATATACACCGCTGCTGGGGTTTCTAACATACAACCTAATATCAGATTGTGGTTTTCCATCCCTAGACTAATGGCTTCCTCTTCTAATATACGGGCCGAACGGGTGACCTCGTCGATCCTGGTGACCATAGGCAACATAACCTTAAGGCGGCAATGGGCGCTGGCACGAAGAAGTGCGCGAAATTGGGGCCTTAAGATAGATTCGTAATTCAAGCAAGTGCGAATCCCTCGGAAACCCAAAGCGGGGTTGGCCTCTTCGACCAGTTCTTTGATTAACTTAGTAGTTTTATCCGCCCCAATGTCCCAGGTTCTAAAGGTAATGGGGTTGCAGCCGGTTTCGTCAATCACCTGTTTATAAACCAGGTATTGCTCTTCTTCGGTCGGAAAGTGGCTTTCTAAGCGAAAAAGAAATTCAGTCCGCACCAAACCAATCGAGGGGATTTGGAATTGTTTGATTTGCGAAACTTCGGCCATAAAGTCGAGGTTTGCCGCCAGTTCAATCACCTCCCCGTCTGCCAATCGGCCTGGTTGACCAATAAGCAGAGTAAGTTGGTCTTGGGAAAACCTAAATTTTTCTTGTTTATCGAGTTTTTGAGTCCTAATTTTATCATCTGGGTCCGCGATGATCTCGCCGATGGAGCCGTCCAAGATACAGATTTGGTCGTCTGCCAGCCTAAGCATAATGTCACGCACCCCGACCACGGCGGGGATGTTCATAGCCCTGGCCAAGATACTTGAGTGGCTGGTCATGCCCCCCAGTTCGGTTATGATCCCAAGTATCTTGTCCTTACTAAGATGAAAGGCGTCGGTGGGGCTGATATCGTGGCAGCAGAGGATGACCCGTTCCTTTAGATTACTCAGGTCAAGAGCCGGGGTTTCTAAAAGGTTGTTCATAACCTTTTCCCCTAACTGCCTTAAATCAGCAGCCCGAGCGCGGATGTAGGGATTTTCGATCTTGGAAAAGCGGGCCTCTAAGTGGGCAACAATCCGAATCAGTGCCCATTCAGCGTTGACTTTCTGGGTTTCGATCTCTTTGATCATGGCCGGAATAAATTGTTTATCCCGCAGCAACAACTGATAGCTAGTGAAGAGTTGTTGCATCTCTTCGTCGAGCAATCCTTCTGAATGACCGGTGATCTCGTCTAATTGAATTTCGGTTAGGGTTTGCGCCCGTTTAAGGCGCTCAATCTCTTGGGGGAGTTGTTGGTCGTCATCAAACTGGACCCTCGGATAGTTCACAAAAGCCGAATGAATCCGCAAAATTCGCCCAATAGCTACCCCTTCGGAGACGCCAAGGCCGCGGTAGGTCTGCATTTTTTACCGCTCCAAACGGCTAAGGTCTCGCACGGCACCCTTGTCGGCACTAGTGACCATCAGGGCGTATGCCTGCAGGGCTTTTGAAACCTCGCGCGGCCTTGGGCCTGGGCTCCAGGCATCTGAACGGGCCTCCATCCTTTCTCGTCGTTGGGTCAAGATCTCATCTGAGACCTGGATCTGAATCAGGCGGTTGGGGATGTCGATTAAGATCAAGTCCCCTTCTTCAATCAGCGCGATGTTGCCCCCATTGGCGGCCTCTGGGCTAACATGCCCTATCGAAAGTCCCGAGGTACCCCCCGAGAACCGCCCGTCCGTGATCAAGGCGCAAGATTTGCCCAGATTTTTCGATTTTAAATAGGTTGTAGGATACAACATCTCTTGCATCCCTGGCCCACCACGAGGGCCTTCATAGCGGATAATCACCACATCGCCAGAGTGAATTTTGCCATCTAAAATCGCGTCACACGCCTCTTCTTGACTGTGTAGCACCTTAGCCGGACCCTCAAAGCGCCAAATCGAGGAATCGACGCCGGCGGTTTTTACGATGCAGCCATCTAGGGCTAGATTGCCATAAAGTACGCAGAGCCCACCTTCTTTGGAGTAAGCATGAGTAACCGAACGAACACAGCCCAATTCTCGGTTTTCGTCTAAGCTTTTGTATTGATTACTTTGACAAAAGGCTTCCGTCGTCCGAAACCCGCCTGGAGCGGCAGCAAAGAAGGATCGGGCCTTCTCTCCCGAATTTAGGCTATAAGCATGACACTGCTCGGCTAAGGTCATCCCGCTGGCCATCAAGGCCTCACCGTGGATCAACCCGGCTTTTAGTAATTGCTCCATAATGGCGTTGATCCCGCCAGCCCGATGCACGTCCTCGATATGATAATGACTCGAAGGCGCAACCTTGCAGAGCGTAGGGATCTTCCTTGAGATCTGGTCCATATGGGCCATCGTAAAATCGACCTCTGCTTCTTGGGCAATAGCTAATAAATGCAAAACCGTATTGGTCGAGCCACCCATAGCGATATCGAGGGCCATGGCGTTATAAAAAGCGTTAAAGTCGCACCGGTCTTTTGGCAAGAGTCCAGGTTTACCCATAAAATAATGCTCCTTGGCCATCTCTACGATTCGTAGAGCGGCGTCTTCAAAGAGTTGCCAGCGGCGGGTATGGGTCGCCACCAGGGTTCCGTTGCCTGGAAGGGCAAGGCCCAAGGCTTCAGCAAGACAGTTCATGCTGTTGGCCGTGAACAATCCCGAACAACTTCCACAAGTCGGGCAGGCGCTGCGCTCGATTTGGTCCAGTTTGTCTTGGCCTACTTGATCGTCGCCTCCAGCAATCATGGCGTCGATTAGGTCGAGTTTGGTCTCGCCAACTAGACCGGCCTCCATTGGGCCACCAGAGACAAAAATAGCCGGGATATTAAGGCGCATGGCGGCCATCATCATCCCCGGCGTGATCTTGTCGCAGTTAGAGATACAAATCATAGCGTCCGCCCGGTGAGCGTTAACCATGTATTCGACTGAATCTGCGATTAAGTCCCGGCTGGGCAGACTATAAAGCATACCGTCATGGCCCATGGCTATGCCATCGTCAATAGCCACCGTGTTAAACTCCGCCCCAAAGCCCCCGTTTTGATCAATCACAGTTTTAACCCGCTGTCCAAGTTGGTGCAAATGCACGTGGCCAGGGACAAACTGGGTGAAGCTGTTAACTATGGCGATTATAGGTTTGCCAAAGTCTTGATCGGTCATGCCATTGGCCCGCCAGAGGCTTCGAGCCCCAGCCATTTTACGCCCGGTGGTACAAAGGTCGCTACGAAGTTTGCCGCTCATAGGTGCTAGTGTGCTAATATTATGTCAAAAAACTTAAGTGCCCGCTCGCGCACCTCGTCTTCGGTTAAGGAAAATTCAGGGAAGTTGATCCCCCGGTAGTTTCGTTGGTCAATCTGGGCCCCCAATTTGGGTTCGGGCCTGTCCGTAGCGTACACTAAAAAACCGGTGAATTGGTAGGCGTTTTGGCCCGCGCTGGCCGAATATCCCATGCCCAACCCTTTAGCTTTCACCTCGGCTCCCACAAGGACCATATGTTGGCAGATCAAGTCGCCACCTAAGTACTGTTTGACCACGTAGGGCAATATCCATTCGTGCTTGGGGGTGCGCCTTTGGATAAAGGAGGACTCGGCAGTTTGGTTAAAAAACTTGGAAATCTTTTTGTTTAAATCCGTATATCCAGCCGCCCCCAACTTGGCCCGAAGCAGGTTAAGCCGCTTCTGAAAATCGGCCACGCTGCGCACGTAATATGGATACTCAATCTCTTTTACCTTGATTTTGACAACCTCAAAGCGAGTCTCCTTAGGCGCCTCAACCGCGGGTTCAGGTTGCAGAGTGGGCTCTGGCTCTGGCGGGGTCTCGGTTTTTACCGGTTCTGGGGTCTTGGCCAGTCCGACCATTTGGCGCAGTTTTGAAAGCCCTAGTTTGGCCGCCTTCTTGGCTTTGTCGAATTTTTGCAGGGTCTCGGCAAAGTTACCGTAGTTTTCAGAAAAAATCTCGCCTGCCACCTGTTCGCTAGGATCAACCACCTCGTTGACCTCAGCGGTAATATCGTTGAAAACGTCATGGGGCAGGTGCTGGAGAACCTCGATCTCTTTGTCTGGGTGCTCGGTAACAAATTCAGCCATGGTTTGTTGGCCGTATTTGTACTTGGCGTAGATCTCCATCTTTTTGGGGTTTCCTTGGAGTTTTTGGTTCATCCAGTGGATCAAAAACTCCTGCTTGATAATTTCAAAATCCAAGTAGTTAAAGCGGAACTCCCGCTCCTCTCCCCCGATTTTGGCTTTCATCCCCGAATAAAAGTAGATGTAAAAAAAGTGGTTTCGGTAATCGAATTTTTTTAAGACGTGAGGGTAAACATAGGAGATCCCTTTGTCGGCCCGCGTCAAGATGGCATCAGCGGTGATTTGATTAGGTGAAATTCCCTGGTAAAGTTCCTTTTGGTATTCTGGCTGAACACACATCTGAAACATTAGCTTAAAGACCTGCTTTAACTCGCTAAGTCGCTGCTTTCGGGTAGCTAACGAAAAAATCGAATCAAAGGGCTTGCCGTCATTTAAGTGGCTCTCTAACACTACAATTGATTCGATCGTTTTTTTAAGCTTATACAGGTCCCAAAGAACCCGAATCTCTCGCTCTTCCTTGCTAGCCGCCTTGAAGGTCACCGTTTTTTTGTCTTCGCTATCAGTCAACTGGAAAAAATGGTGCAACAAGGTACGAATTCCCCCTTTTTGATAAAACGGGGGTATAACCTGCAAGTACCGGCGTTTAAGTTGCTCATCGTCCACCTTCTGCTCGATCCAGTCGAGGCGCTGTTTGAGGAATTGGGCGAGGAACCTTCGCATAGCTGCCACTTCTTGTACGTCGTCAGCAGCCGAGTCATAGTTGTTCTCAAAATAATGGTCTTGCAACGCTTTGAGCTTGCTATTCCATATGGCAACCTTTTGGCGATAGTCGGCCATCAATTCTGCTGCCGACTTTGGCTGCGGAATAATGATCAAATCGACTATATTTTTTCCGGTTTTCATGTGGCTTTGTTGCCCCTGTTAAGATGGCGAGAAAACTATTTCGCGAAGCCTTGATTTTTGGTGTTTAAATTGTATTGCCAATCAAGGCGAAAAGCCCAAGAATCGACTTTGAGGGCTGTTTATGAGACTACGGCCTTTGGCCGAAGAAAACAAGACCCTTTGCCGGTCTCTTTACAACTTAAAAATGATGGGCCTCTTTGAGGAGTTTGCGGCTTAATGGCAAAGAACCTAGTCAATAGCTTGTTGCCCTTAACGGCGATTTTGTTGATTGGGACCTTGGGTTATATGGTGATCGAAAAATGGAGTTGGTTCGATTCACTATACATGACCGTAATCACGCTAACCACGGTCGGCTACGGGGAAACCCATCCCTTGAGTCAGGCGGGTAAAATCTTTACTGTTTGCCTGATATTAGTAGGCATTGGTAACATGGCTTTTATCGTGCGCAATCTTTCGATAGAGATTTTAAATCCGTTTATGGGCGTTATGCTCAAACAAAAAAAAATGGAAAAGCTGCTTAAGGCCTATCAAAACCATTACATTATCTGCGGTTATGGTCGAATTGGGCGCGATGTGGTCAAGACCTTGTTTGAAGCCGGCAAGCAAGTGGTAGTGGTTGATCGAAAGCTAGCTATTGAAACCTTCGAATTTGGGGCTAAAATACCTTTAATTCAGGGGGATGCAAGCCATGAGGAGGTTTTGCTTCAAGCGGGAATTGAGCGGGCCAAAGGGCTGGTGACCTGTGTAAACCAAGAAGCGGAAAATGTTTTTATTACCTTAACCGCTCGTGAACTCAACGCCAATCTTTTTATAATCTCGCGCTACGAAGAAGACCAGACCCACCGCAAGCTTATGCGGGCTGGGGCAGACCGAGTGATCAATCCCTATAATATTGGGGGGGCTAAAATCAGCCAGATCATCCTTAAACCTACGATCAATAAAATCCTCGATCGGGTGCAAGAGACGGGAGAGATGAACCTGTCATTTGAGGAGCTTGACCTGGGCGAGGACCATCCCTGGGTGGGGCAATTGATCCAGGAATGTAATATTCGCCATGAGTTTAATGTGATTATTGTGGCGGTCGAAAAATCAAACGGTAACATCAAAGCCAATCCAGGGCCAGATTATCGATTTTCGGTAAGAGACCGGATTGTGGTCATCGCAGATCAATCTGAACTTTCCAACTTGGCTGCTCGCTATGCGTAAAGTTTTTGGCCTTTTTATTGTGGTTTTATTGCTGGTTGTTGTCGGGCCCGCCTGGGGTAAAGAAACCTTTGTGGTGCATCAAAGTTACCAAGCGCCCAAAGGCAAGATATTTTCTGGGGCCATCTCAGCTGATGGAAAATATATCGTAGCTATTGATAAAAACAACAACATACGGGTCTGGCAATACAAAACAGGTCGAGCAATCAAATCCATTAAAACCGCCGGACATGAACCCATAGTTGCGGTCTTTCACCCTAATAAACCCCTACTGTTTACAGGCGGCAAGGATAAAAAAATTGTTATTTGGGACGTTTCTAAAGGGTTGAGGGTGCAGTCCCTTCAAGGCCATGAAGGGACTGTTGAAACCTTGGCGGTAAGTAAAGACGGGGAAATGCTGATTTCTGGGGGCAAGGATAAATCAATTATTATCTGGCGTTTAGATCGGTATAAAATCGCTAAAAAGATTATTGAGCCTAGCCGACGGGTAACTAGCCTTGATTACCATCCAGACAATAGACACGTGGCCTGGGTCGCCGGCACTGAGGTTAAGGTATGGGACACCGAAGCCGGTTTACTCACCACCAGTCATAAGCTCCACAAGCAACGGGTTAATATGGTGCGGTTCCTGCCGATTGGCAGCCATATCGCCAGTGCTGGGTTTGATAATCAGGTGATTATCTGGGATTTTATGAGTAAATCGATCTCGAAGCGTTTGCCTGTGCATAAAAAGTCGGTCTCTGCGATTAGTTTTGACCCTTTGGGAAAGGACATGCTTACCTGTTCTTTGGACGGCTCTATGAAGGTTTGGAACCTTCGAACCGATTTAGTCACTGACGACCTGAATTTGGTGGATAAGCCCGTTCAAGACTGCGCTTTTGCTAACGACGCAAAAACGGTCATTGCGGTTTTTGAAAAGAGCTATTTGCGTGGTTGGAATTTAGGCGAAACCGGTTACCTCTCCACCATGAAAAGCCATACAAAACCAATCCAAGCAATTGATGTTTCAAAAAATGGCAGCATTTTTATTTCTGCCTCGATTGATAACCAAATCCACTCCTGGAAGGCAGAGAGCAAGATCGCCAAACAAAGCTTTGAGGTGCCTGCTGGGCATAAGGTTGAATGTATCCGTCTAAGCCCCGACGATAAACACTTCGCTACCTGCGGCAATAATTCAGATATTCGGGTTTGGTCCCGGATGACTGGAAAAATTATGTATAGCCTTAATGGGCACAAAGGTAAAGTTACCAGCCTCGACTATCACCCCAAAGAACCTTTAATGGTCTCGGTGGGGGCGGATAAACAGGTTATTTTGTGGGACCTAAACAGCAAAAAACCGATCTTTCAAAAAGAGGTTCACCAAGGCCAGATCAACATGGTTCGGTTTTCGAATTCAGGCGAGTATTTTGCGACCGCTTCTAGTGATAAGACGGCCCTGTTATATAGGACCTTCGACCAACAGTTGATGTTAACCCTAAATCAAGCTCAAAGAGGGGTGCGAGCGGTTGCCTTTTCACCTACGGGGGATTTACTGGCCACCGCGTCTGACGATAGGGTGATTCGTATTTATGACACTGGCAGCGGACAGATGCGTTCGGAGTTAAAGGGGCACGAGTTTATAATTACGGACATTGCCTTTTCGCCCAATGGACGAGCGTTGGTATCCATCTCTAAAGACAAGACAATAAAAATTTGGGATACTCAAACCGGCAAATTTGTAAGGACCCTTTCTGGGCAAGAGGACCAGATTACCTCCATGGCGGTCACTGCAGACGGTAAGCTGATTGCTGCGGGTAACCAGCTAGGTTTGATCAACGTATTACGCCTGCCGATAGCTTTATTTGGTTCGAAAGCTAAAATGCTAGAGGCCAATGAGGACGTCAGCACCGATGTCCAGCCCGTTACCGCTTCCCAAGAAACCCTAGCCGAACCTGAAGAGGGCGAAGAGATTAAAACCGAGCGAGCCCGCGAATTTAGTGCAGCCGACGTTTTAGAAGAGCAAGACAAGGCAAATGACAACGTCTTTGATCCACCGCCGGTAATTTCAGATTCCGAATTGGTAGCCCAAAAGCAAATGTTAAATACCTTGCTGCTGGAAAAAAACACCTGTAAAAACCACGAATATTTGGAAACCACCGCCTTTAGCGTGCTTCGAAAAAAAGCAGACGATCAGGTTGCTTTTTACGCTTTAGTGCAGGTTTATTCGGTGCGCCAGGATCTACAAATGGTGTTTTTAATGGCCAAGCTGGGCGAAAAGTCGGTCTATTATCCCGATGTTTATACCTTTTCTACAGCTGATAATATCGCCGGATTTTTCCGGGTTTGGATTGACGAGGTTTTTAACCTTTCGGTGGCCAGTACTGGGGAGGTAAAACTTGAGTTTGTCGATTGCAAAAATGATATTCAATTGATGACCATGCCTCAAGACCTGCTCAAATTTGAGGTGCCTAAAGAAACTACAACTGCATTACTCTCGGGTCAGGTTAATATTGATTTTCGGGTTTTTGCGGGCTTGGGTAAAATGCCAGATAGTTTCCGTATTCGCCTCTATAACTTGATTGAGCTGGTTGACAAGGGCGTTGCCGATATAAACGCCCAATCCCTTGCTTCTGAAGGGATTCCAGACGACCAGCAAACCTATGGATATTTTCGGTTGGTCTCTAGGCTACTGGACCAGTTTAACGTAAAAACGGACCGTGTCCTATTCGAATTAAAACGAAATGAAGGGGTTTGGCACAGTTACGCTACCGATACGGACAAAACCAAGTCTTTGATGTTACCGACAGGCAATTATTATTTGCGGGTCGATAATAAGGTTAAAAGTGCCTTTACCATTAAAAAAGGCGAAAAAGTAGAAACTGATCTCGACTAATGGCTAGAATAGAAAAAAAGCTTTTTGCAAGGCAACGTTATCCACGGGTGCAGTCCCAGCGAAGGGCGCCTTGGTTAATTGTGGGGCTGGTAGTTATAATGTTTTTAATTGGCTGCAAGGACCAGAAGGTTTTAGATAGTGTTACGGTCACGCCCGCAGACCAAACCCTGGGCCTCTATTCTGCGCCTGTGCAATACACCGCGACGGGCAATTATTCGGATGGTAGCACCAAGGATTTGACGACCACGGTAGTTTGGTCGATCGATTCAACCGCAGACACCCTATTTTCCACTGCTGTAAAAGGTCTGCTCAACCCTAACAGGGAGGGCAGCTTTATTATTTTGGGTACCTTTAAAGTGACCGATTCTTCGAGTGATGTCGTGGGGTACACCAGCCTAAAAATCAGTCCCTAAGGAACTATTTAACGTAATCCATGGCCCCTTAAAAAGGCAGCAATTTTTTGATCAAATTCCAAAATATGCGCAGACGCCCAATCTGCAATAATCTCCCCCATTTGAACCGCAGACGTCTTCCACTCTCCAGCTTGCGTTAAGAGTTGTTGCGCGGTTTGCAGGAAACGCAAATGGTCCCCTAGGTGTTCCTGCGAATTTTCAAACTTATAAAAGCTTAGCAAAGCCTCTTCGTGAGCAAAATGATTTGCAGTATATATAATTAATGACTTCAGTAAGATCGACAAAGTTGAGTCGCTGCTGCCCTGGTATAAAGCTACTTGCAGGTTGTGAGTTAAACCAAAGATTCGTTGGTGCTGTTCATCTATGCTGGAGACCCCCAGTAGATAACGGTCTTCCCAGTAAAGTAGCCCTGAATGCATTTTCCTCCCCCCAATTTCGACTGAGTTTAGCAAATCAGGGGGGAAAAATACCGAAATATTTCGGCTTATTTCGGTCAAAGCGAGGGGGATGGGTCCTTTGATTAGACCGCCATGGGCGGAACTATTTGGTCTCGACCTGTAATTTCTCGACCACTCGGTGCTGAAGAAAATCAAACTCCCTTTGACGGTCGATAGGTCCAATCGCGTGCATCAGACCCTTTTGATCCTCCATCCAACCTAGGTGTAAGTTGATATAGTCGTTTAATTTGATCACGTTTTGGGTTTCTTCAGACAGCGGGATTTTAAGGTAAATATTTTTGGTTTGATCAAACTTTTGGCGCAGTCTTGTCAAGGCCGACAGGTAGGTCTCTGCCGAGGATTCGCCAATAGAACCTTGTTTGCGCCATTTAAGGATATAAAAATCCACGTCCAAGTCCCAAAGCAAATCAAAGCTGGTTGAGTACCATCTTCGACTGACTAAAGGGTCACTGCCCAACATTTCAGGGGTTACCTCTGCACCAACCAAAAATTCCTTACGCAATTTTTTACTTCGATCAACCAACTCAAACAGCAATTGCTTGATTTGATGGGAACGCCATTTTAAAAACACTTCCCACTCTTCTTTGCCTGCAACCCCCCAGTCCCCTTTGGCCTGATAGGCTACTAATAGATTGTTAAGATCAAGTTCAATCCCCGTATCCAATTTAAACCGGCGAATGGCGTTGGGTGAAAAGCCTTCGGTCGGATTTAAGGTGAAATCGTCCTCAATAATTACCCCATCTACCTTGGTTTTAGATAAAGCCTCGACTAGATTAAACAACAGGTCGCCTGCTTCGGGGTGCAAGAGGTCTAATTTTCCGTTTAGTTTTAGATCGTGAGTGGTGGGGTTGTAGCTCGAATCAATCATTAAGAAAGGCAACCGGTCTAAAAAAAGCTGATTTTTAATGGGTAAACTGGCGTAAAGTTGCATTTCGTTGTCATGCACCAGATCGGCCATTTTATCTAAAATATCCTCTACTACGGCACCGTTCGGATTCTTGAAGAAATATCCTTGTGGCGAATTGGGTTTTACAAACAAATAAACCGGTTTGCCCAAAGATTGGTAAACCTGGACCTGAACCCGTTTCATCCCCTTTTGTTTGAGTTGCTTAAAGAACTCACTTAATTCTTCCCAGGTCTTCGCCGGAGGGTTGGTCACCTCGACTAAAGCCCCACCTAGCTTAAAGATATCCAGCGCCTCAGAATAGAAAAACTTATTGCGAAAAGCATCAAGTTGCGCCCGTTTCTGGCTGTTAGGGAAACTAGTCAAAAAGAAGTCGTGAAGGCGTAAAAATTCCTGTTCGTCCCGCCGATCATAAGCGTCGGCAACGATTTTAAAAAGCTTGTCTTCGATAAAGGTGCCTGTGTCCTGCTGCTGGGGCTGTCCAGCTGGTGCTTGGGCAAAGAGTTGGGAGCCCAAAAAACCCATAAACAAAACAAGGGCTAGGCACCGCTTAAAGCTTTTCATCTTCCTCATCAGGTTCGAGATCAAGATCTAAATCTTCACTTCTTAAGTCGAGGTCTTCCGCTTCTTCAGCCTGTGGCAAGGCTTCCCCTTGATTAGGCTTTAACGGGGAGGCTTCTTGCTGTTCAGGTTTGATGCTGCCCGCATCGGGAGATTCTCCTTCAGGGACCAGCGTCTCTTCCGTTTGGTGTTTGGGTGGAACCTTCGTTTTTTGAGGGGGTTTGCCCCCCGATTTTTTAAGCGCCACCACAAATTTGTCTAATAAGTGCCGGTTACGCTCGGAGAGACGGGTGAACATTATGTGAATAAAGGCTAGGCTATTGCCCTCTTCTTGGTCGATACGCATCACCTTTCCATAAACCTTTTGCTTAATGCCCGCTTCGCCTAAGGTAGTTACGATTGAGGTCCCGGCCTGCACGCCCGCAGGCAATCCTTCGCTAGCGGTCATCATCCCCCCCGCTGATAGGTCAACCACGGTTTGTGACACTTGCAGGGCCTTGATATCACCAAAACTAAATTTGCTATCTTCCGCCGCCACCATGTAGGCCACTTTCTTTTCAATTTCTACGGCCACCCGTTCTTGTTTGCGGTGGTTCATCCGCAACACTTGAACCCCGTGGTCCAAAATCAGGGCGTGAACCGGCTTCGTGATCTGGCGGCGAAGGGAGGAAAAAAAATGGTACTCGCCGTCTTCAGGACGGTAAACCCGAATCTCAAATTTTTTAAACAGGGTCAAATTAATGGTTTTGCCTTTCACTTTGGGGGGGCGCACCCAAAGCTCTGATTCGGTAACCCGAAGCACCGAACTTAAAAAACTATGCCCCTTGCCTTGATGCTCAACAAATATCCTTACCTTTTGCCCAATCTCCAACATCTGGCTACAGACAAAGGCGACCTTGGGATTGCCAAAAAGAAAATCCGATTGTTCCCTGATACTCTGTAAAAATTTCAGCGCTGGGTCAGATGGGTTAGATGCCTTGAGTTCGTTGGCCGAGGATTCAAAAATTCGGTTGTCAGTGATCAATTCTTCTGCGCTAAAACCGGCCCCTTTAGCGATACGGCTTAAGGCCTCTGCTGCGTCGTCCGACATATTCAGCGCCGCCATTTTTGACTGAGTTTTTTTAGTCCGGTAAACACTCAAACGCTGATTAACCAATGAGGCGCGAATGTTACGAAAAATCGCCATAAGAATCATGATGACAATAATCAGCCCAAAGGCTCCAGCGACCACGTAAAAGTCGTTTGCACTTCCACCTTGATTAGAGAAGATGCGGGCATCAATAACATTAAAATTTTCCTTGGATTTACCTACCGCCGAGTCCATTAATTTGCCTTGTTGAGCAAATAGGTCGTCAGTAATCCCCAGGGTGAGCCCAAAGAAAATAGCCAAAGGCCCCGGCACTTTTGCTCTCAAAGCCGTTGACAGGAAAGGTGAATATGCCATAAACCTTTGGTTAACACGCATTAGTCCGGCCTCAACCGATTGGTTTCCTAATATTTAAGTTTGGTTCCTACCCACTATCGGGCAAGTATCTCCGCCCCATTAACGCTGCCAACTTGCCGGTTTCCGGCTCCATCGGCCTTGGGGTGGTCTTTGGTGCTAGCGCTGCTATTTAAGCAAGAAAAGCACCAAAATAGGGTTTGCTGATGAAGCTGGGTATCTTCGGTGGTAGTTTTAACCCTATCCACCGTGGCCATTATGAGATTGTACGCCAAATATTAGCTCTTAGGAAAGTGGACCGAGTTTTTGTAGTCCCAGCCTACCGCAACCCTTTTAAAGCCGACAGCAAGCCCTTACCCGCGGCCTTAAGGCTGGCATTGATAAAGGCCACCTTTAAAGAGGTTTCTGAGGTTGAGGTCTTAAGTACCGAGTTAGAACAACCTGAACTGTCCTACACCTACCTGACCTTAGAAAAAATAAGGGCTCAATATCCCCAAGATGAGCTATTCCTGATTTTGGGCTCGGACGCATTTAGTTTATTTCACCAGTGGAAAAAGGCTAAGCAAATTTTAAAACTGGCTAGTCTATTAGTGTTTAGGCGGCAGTTGGAAAACAGCTTAGACTTGGAGCCCGCCCTGGAATTAGTGGGCAACCAAGTGGAGTGGCTCGATCTTGAATTACCCCGGATCTCTTCAACTGAAATCAGAATCGAAGAGATAGAAGGACTTACCCAAAAAAAATGGCTTCATCCCCAGGCGTTAAAGGTCTGGGTTGAGGCCCAAAAATAGAGACTTATGTCGAATACCAAAGCCAGATTGACCCCAAGAGAATTGACCCAAATGACCCTCGAAATCCTAGAAGGGGTCAAATCCCTTGATTTGGTGGAGATTGATTTAAAAGGAGAATCTGCTCTTGCTGATTTTATTTTACTCGCCTCTGGCACCAGTACGGCCCACGCAAGGGGGATTCATGACCGAGTGTATTACGGACTTAAACAACACGGAATTTTGCCCTTAGGGGTGGAAGGTGAGTCGGAAGGGGAATGGATCTTGATGGATTACGACTCAATGATCTTGCATATCTTTACCGAAGAAGCCCGAGAGGCTTACCGTTTTGAAGAACTTCACCAAAGGGCCCAGCAGCGGCGTATTGAGTGAAACAGGTTCGGCTGGTCAAGGTGGTCCTATTTTTTTCGCCTCCGTATAACCCCCGCCCGGTTGGCTATATTTTGCTGATGAAACAGAATCCGCAGATCATGGCGGGTAGCCTACTTGGACCAAGTTCAATGTTTGAGCTTGTCTAGCAACTTTAGACTGGGGAATGGTTTGGCTTATGAAACAGATTCGACTGATCTGGGTAGGAAAAACAAAAGAACCCTGGCTGGTCGCCGGATTAGCTGAATATCTGGGGCGCCTTAAAGCCTTTACCAAGTTAGATTTGGTCGAATTAAAACCCTCCTTAAAAAAAGACCCTAAACAAGCGGTTGCCGAGGAAGCAGAACGAATTTTGGCAGCACTGGAGCCCGGCTGGCCCTTGTGGGTGCTTACCGAGGAGGGGCAGGGGTTGGGTTCAGGGGATTTGGCCAAACGCTTAGAAGCAGGAGCCCTGGCTGGCCAGTCACGATTGCAGTTAGTTATTGGCGGTGCTTGGGGGTTAGGCCCAGAGGTCAAGGCCCACTCAGACTTCAAGCTCTCCCTCTCCAAAATGACCTTCACCCACCAAATGACCCGCCTCTTCCTACTAGAACAACTCTACCGCGCCTTCACCATCCTAGCCGGACAGCCTTACCACAATGCTTAATGAGGCCTAAACCGGCTAGAAAATACTAATTTAAAGTGATCAAACTAAGGGTTCCCATTCCCTCCCCCTACTGCTCGATTCCTTCGACTTCGAGGATTAGTTCGACGTCGTCGCCGACGACAACGGCGCCGGTTTCGAGGGTTTTGTTCCACTCAAGCCCGAATTCTTTGCGGTTGATCATGCCGCGGGCTTCGAACCCGGCGCGTTTTTCGCCTTTAAAGCCTTTGCCTACGCCAGTGAGTTCGCCTTTAAGGGTAATTTTTTTAGAGACCCCTTTTAAGCTAAGGGTGCCAATGACTTCGTAGTCCGCGCCGCTGCGGTTGACCTTTTCTGAAGTGAAGGTCATTTTGGGGTGGTTTTGGGCGTCGAAGAAGTCAGGGCTTTTAAGGTGGTTGTCCCGCTTTTCATTATCCGTATTAACGCTATCGACCTGAATTACCGTTTGAATCTGGCCTAGAATATGGGTTTTTTCATCGTAATCAAAACTCCCCTGGAATTTGCCAAACTGCCCACGAACCTTTGAAACCATCAAATGCTTGACCCTAAAACCAATATTAGTGTGATCGAGGTCCACTTGGTAGGTACCAGCCAAAGCGAGGCTAGAGGCCATTGTAAAGGTCAAAGCTAAAAGGATGGCGCGGAATCGGGAGGCCATAACAATTCTCCAAAAGGGATGAGGTATGCCCCCCAACGCTACCAAAAACCTTAAGTTTTGACAAAGGAAAAAGCTAAACTCGACAAGCTAGTCGCTGACCTTCTATAATAGGACCCCTAACCCTAGGAATTAGATGAATAATCAAAACTTATCCATATTAATTGGAACGGGGGATTTAAAAACAGAAGCTCAGCTAGGGCAATTCCTACAGTTTGTTGGCCAAAGTGGGGTTTGGGCGCGAACGGTTGAGGAGCTTGAGAACTGGTTAGGTTTAGAACCGTTTGACCTTGTGATCTTAGACCCCACCTTGCCTGGGATAAGCGGGGTTCCGCCCGGGTTGGCAAAGGCTCGCGCTCTGGGCGCAAGGGCGCTCTGGGTAGCCTTGGGAGCCCAGCCAGAGGGTACAGCTTGGTTTAAACGGTTGGCCTTACCTTTAGAGATTGAACCCTTTCAAGACTGCCTACGCGCGGCCTGCTTAGAACGGCAGACTCATAGCGAGCCCCCAAACAGTAGTTTCAGCTCTGGGGGAAGCCATTTAGACTGGAATTTGATTAATAAGCGCCGAGCTATCGATCCAGAGTTAGTGATTGCACTGATCCATATCTTTGAAACAGACGCCCCCTTGATGCTTGTCCAGATCGAATCTTTTTCAATGCGCTCCGACTGGCCCGAATTGATCTCGATTTGTCATAAATTTAAAGGCATGACCGCTAACGTGGGCGCCGCCAGTTTAACCCAATTGACCGAACAAATTGACCGTCTCGCCAAAAAAAAGGCCGCCGCGCAATTAGAGCTTTGGATAGACCGATTGTGGACGGCTTATCGTCTAACATTATTGGAATTTGAAACTTTATTAAGCGAACTTCAGCCCTGATCAGTTATATAATTTAGGTTCCCCTGATTGCCAAAAAGGTTTTAACATGAAATTTATTTCATTCTATATTCACGGTCTTTTCATCTGGGCCGTGCAGTCTCGAAATTGTGGTTAATATTCTCGCTGGAGGCAAAACATGTTTCATAGGTTGATCATTTTATTGTTTTTTTCGTCTTTCTTGATCCTCCCCGCATTTGCCGATGCCCCCAGAAATGAGGAACTGAATCATTATCTTAGTGAGCTTGGCGCGAAAGCTAAAAAGGAAGATCCTAGTTTTAAAGGGTTTGACCCATCCCGTGGCAAAGAAGTTTATTTTAAAGAGCACCTGCACTCACAAGAAAATGAGAAACGCAGCTGCGTAACCTGCCACACCAAAGACCCTAGCCTGCCGAGTAAGCATGCTTCGACGGGCAAACGGATCAAACCGTTAAGCCCCATTGTCAACCGCGAGCGGTTTACAGATTCCAAAAAGATCGAGAAGTGGTTCAAGCGCAATTGCCACTGGACCCACGAACGACCTTGCACCACTTTGGAAAAAGGTGATTTCATCGAATACATTTTTTCTCTTTGACCCTCAACTTTGGTAGGATATGCGTAAGTTTATTTTGATTGCTTTAGTCTCGGTTTTTTTCGCTTCGACTAGTTTGTTGGCCGATAGTGATGACTCAAAACCGGGCAAAAAAAAGGTTGCTATCAAGCCGGTGACCGACAAGATTTACTTGGAAGAATGTGGTTCTTGCCACTTCGCCTACCACGCTGAATTGATGCCGGAATCTAGCTGGAAGGCGCTAATTGAAGGCCTCAAAACCCATTTTGGCGAAGATGCTTCCATGGAGCCGGCGCCACTCAAACAGGTTACTGAATATCTTTTATCCAACGCTGCCGACTATTCGCAAAACAGTAAAGCCCGCGCCATGTTTAAGAGCGCCAAAGGCCAAGTGTTTGCTCGGATCTCTGAGGTTCCATTTTTCTTAAAAGAACACCATGAAATTGGACCTGATGTGATCGCCCGGCCAAAGATTAAAACTTGGGCCAACTGCGAAGCTTGCCACCCAACGGCGGCTAATGGGGTTTACGGGGAACGCTACATTGTGATTCCTAAATAAAACATGATCAAGGCCACCAAGATTAGGCTAACCGCCCTGTTTACCTTGGGCATATTAGCCTTTTCGGTGCTGTTATTGTCAGTTAGTTACTTTTACCTGCATCAATCCATTGTCCAAGAGATACGCAAGGATCTCTGGGACAGTGGCCTCCGTGAATTCAGAGAAATTCTTGAAGTTACCGCTATTCGCGATTTCCCCTCCGTCGATGAAGACGAGGTTTTTCAGGTTCTCTTGCCTGATGGACAGCTAGTTACCCAAACCAAAAACAGCTTTTATTTTACGGCCCCGGTTAACCATAGTCTCCTTTCGCAAGCCAACGAAAATGGGGATAGCTGGGAGATTATCACCTTTGAAAATCAAAGGCATTTGGTGATTTATGCGCAAATTGATCACTATCTTGTGCGTTTTGCCCATCCGATTCACCAACTTGAAAATTATGAGAACCACTTTTTGGTTTTGGTGTTATTGTCGGTTCCTGGAATTTTATTGCTTAGTTACCTAACCAGCCGACTCTTGGTGCAATTAGCGATGAAACCCATAACCGAGGCCTTTCGGTTCCAAGAAAACTTCAGCTCCAACGTGACCCATGAGCTGCTGACCCCCTTGACCTCGCTCAAGGGGAACCTGGAGGTTTCGTTAAGAAAGCCTCGGTCGGCTGAAGAGTACCGGGATTTTGTGGCGTTGGGTTTAAACGAAACGAACCGGATTATCTTGCTTTTGCAGGACCTCTACCTTTTGGCCAGTTCCAATTTTAAGTCCCTTGATTTGCTTAAAAGCCAGGTCGAACTAAGCGCCATTATCGAGCCCATTCTTGCCGATTTGGCCCCCAGGTTAGCAGCAAAGTCACTGTGTGTTGAGGCCATTAATCTTAACGGCCACAGCCTTCGTTGTGATGGGGTGTTGATGGGCCGGGCGTTAACCAACCTGCTCGACAACGCGGTCAAATATAGCATTGAAGGCTCAAAAATATTTGTTAGCGCCAGTAAATCGAGTTCTCAATTTATCTTGGAAATTGTTAACCAATCAGACCATTTAGAAGGCGAGGATACAAAAAAGCTGTTTTTACCCTTTTATCGGGGGAAAAACTCCGAGGCTATGCGGGCCACGGGCAAGGGACTGGGGCTTAACATCGCCAATTATATTCTACTTTCCCATGGGGGCAGTTTGGGATTAGAGGTAAATGCCAACAACGGCTTTACGGCCCGAGTGACCCTTCCGCAAAAGTCTTAAAGAGCCTTGGTGATCCGTACATGAAATCTTTTTCATCGAGGTTTCATGTTGCGTTCATTACCTTGGGTTAGTCTGGTGCTGTTGGCTGGTATTAATATAGAGTTCGGTGATTAATTAACAAATAGTCCAAGCTTGCTCTAACCGCTGGTTTTCTTGACTTAACTAGGTTTAAGCGGTACTTTTAACTGGGTGGGTTTGTACCCCGGTTTCATCATGTGGAATTTCCATTCGGACCCTAAGATGATTAAAAAAGTTCTTTTTTCGTTGTTATTAATGGCCCTGCTGGCTGCCCCTTCGGTTTTTGCCGGGGAGATAAAGGTGCAGGCTGGAGCTTCGGTCACCTCCCAAGTGGTCCCCTTAGTTGGGGGAACCACTACTTTGGGTTATCGTTTTGAAAGTAAAAATTGGCCTTTTGGGTTTGACCATAAGGAAATCGACCTGCTTTATCACAATTTGACCGGTAGCGGTGTTGTAACGGACGGCACAAACAGCGCGACCACCGGGGTCTCGATTCAAGCCTACGAACTCAACTATTTTATGACTTGGGACTTTGGTGGAACTGCCATCGGGCCGGGGATTGGCTATGGGGTCATGTCAATGCAAGAATCGGTTAGCAGTAGCAACGGCACTGGTGACCCAAGCCCGTTTTTTACAGGTGTCGATATCCACTACGGGGTTTTGTTATTTAAAATGGCTATGGCCTTTGACTTCTTCGGATGTGACCTAACCGCCAGCTCTTTTGGTGGCCTTATCGGAGGGACGGCAGGATGCGGCATCGAATTTTAATCCTACTGTTTTTAGGCGGGCTAATGGCGCTGGCTGGCTGTAAGGAAATGCCAGGGCTAATTTCGCACAATATCGTTTTGGGCGAGGCCGAACATGGAAAAAAGCTTTATAAAGGGGCCAAGGATTGTACCGCTTGCCACGGCGTTAACCTCAAAGGGCAGGGTTACATCCCTGGCTGTTTTGGTTGCCATGGGGTGATGTGGAACAAAGACGATCATTTGGTTAAATTGGGCTCGACCATGCACAAACGGGGTTACCTAGACGCCCCTAACAACTGTGGTCCTTGTCACGGTGGCACTTCGCTTAAGAAGGAAAATATACAAGGCAAACTCCGCCCTGGCTGTTACGATTGCCACGGCGACAAATGGACTGGGATTGCTTCCCATTCGATTAGCAAAGGTGGCTATTTGCATGCGACCGGACTTACCGACCCGACCAACACCGGCTGCACCAGTTGCCACGGTACCGATTTAAAGGGCAGTACTGCGCCCAGTTGTTACACTTGCCATGGTGCGCTTTGGCTTTACGCGAGCACTCCGCATAACGTTGTCAAAGATGGTTATAAACATGCAGCAGGCTTAAACAGTCCAAGTGCTAACTGTGTAGATTGCCATGGGGCCGATCTTAGAGGCGGAATTGGCCCTAGCTGTTACGCTTGTCATGGGGCCGAATGGTCCGGCGGCGGCGATGATGACAAGGTGCTTAATTTGATCCGAGGCCAGTAATGCGGGTAAGGCTGTTTGGTTTCAAGGTGGTCTTCGCCTTCGGTTTGGCTTTAAGCTTGGGCGGATGTTTTTTGGAAAAAGCGGTGGTTGAACAACCGCCGAACACTATGTCGGCTGAGGATTGCGGGACTTGTCACAAAAATGAGTTCCGTGAATGGAAAAAGTCGCCCCACGCCCAGGCTTGGGTTTCGGAAACCTTCCGCCAACAGACCGACGGCTATCAGACCACGAAGTGCTTGACCTGTCACCGCCCTGACCCTATCTACGGGATCGAAGACCCGAAAAAAATTACCGCCCGAAAAGAGAACGCAAACGAAGGGGTGACCTGTGTTACCTGCCATTTGACCCCGGAATCTGAGATCGGCGGCCCTCATCTAGTATTGCCCGCCCACTACGTCAAAAGTAGCGATGATTATTACTTAGACTCCAAGCAGTGCGGGGTTTGCCACCAAGCCCATTACCAGGATTGGAAAAAAACCGAAAAGTCGATGGTTTCAAAAAAATTGGAAACCTGCCAAGACTGTCACATGCCAGCAGTGCGCCGAAAGTTGATTGTTGAACAATTGTTCCAGTATGTTCATTGGGAAAATGATACTAAAAAGCACACCTTTGAACCTCAACCAGACCCGATAAGCAAAGCAGAACCCTGGTTTGTGGCGACCCACCGGATTTTACCGCTTCACCGAGACGGTTTGCCAATTGAAGTGGTGATCCGGCACAATCTCCCCCATGGGGTGCCCGCGGGTATTTTTGGCTTTAAAACGGTTGATATGTTAGTCACCCTCAAAACCGCTGAGGGCTTGACCGTAGAGCAACAGCACCTGGTTTTTCATGCGGAAAACAAAAAAAATATGCCAATAGGCCAGGACTACAAAAAAATATTTAACTTTTCCAAGGAAGTGCTCGTCAAAGCCGAATATATCGAAATCAGCTTAAGCCGACGCAACTCTAGGTTGCACCTAGGAAAACAGATTTTCATTCAACAGACTAGGTTATAAATGGGTGTGATTCAAGACTACATCGACAATAAGCGGCGCTTTCGGCCACAAGTAGAGGAGGGTAAAACCTACCTTCGTTTTCGCAAGACCGAGATTTGGCTACATTGGGGCCATGCCCTCCCCTTTTTACTGCTATTAGCAACCGGATTGTACTTGGCCTACGAAGGTTTTATGGGGGAAACCCGTGATGAAGCCATGTCGGACTTTCACGAATATGTGGGGCTGGCTTTGATTTTCACTCCTCCCTTGGTGACCCTTTTAGGTAATACCCGGTTGATTTTGGGTAATTTGGTTAAAATATTAACTATCGAGCCCGACGATATCGCTTGGCTCAAAGCCCAGCCCAAAGGGTTACATGTGCCCGCGGGCAAGTTTAACATGGGGCAGAAGATCAATAGTATCTTGATGATGTTGATCTCTCTTAGCCTGCAAATTACCGGTGTCTGGCTTTGGCAAGCGCCCCAAGGGTTGCTGCCCCGCTGGCTGCATACGTTAGTGGCGTTAGGCTCGATGTTTCTTTTGTCTGGGCATATCTTTATGGCCACCATAAATCCCTCCACTCGAAAGGGTTTTATGGGAATAATCCATGGGATTGTGCCTATTTCCTATGTTAAAGAGCATCATTCCAAACAGTTAGAAAAACCTCCCGAGGTGATCCATTCATGAAACGGCTTGTCTGGATTTTTTTAGTATTTCTTTTGGCCAGCCCTGCTTGGGCCCAGCAAAAAAGGAGTGTGTCCAGCCGAATTGGGGATATGTTTAGCCCAGGTAAGTTGATCGAAGGCCATGCCAACCTCGAAAGCGCGGGGGGGTGCCTTAATTGCCACGACATTAACTCTGGGGTAGATAAAAAACTCTGCCTAAAATGTCACCTGGAAATTGGCGACCAAGAAAAAAATGCTAAAGGGTTTCACGCCTCTGAACTTCGGCGGCCCTGTCTGGACTGCCATACGGACCACAAGGGTAGGGACGCCAAGGTTTATAACTTTAAGGGCTTTGATCACGCTAAATTGGTCTTTGCTGCCGATGGGGCCCACCGTGATATTGATTGCCAGAAGTGTCACCAAAGTAAGTTTCAAAGCGATGCTGTAAAAAAGCTGACCATTGGTGGGGTGCAAAAAAAGCAACTTACCTATTTGGGGCTAAACGGGAACTGCGCTGGCTGCCATGGAAAGCCCCACAAAGAACAGTTCCAGGGGCAAAACTGCCAAGATTGTCATAACCAAATTGCTTGGAAGTTGACCAAGTTTGACCATGCTCAAGCCAAGTTTACCTTAGAAGGTAAACATCAAAACGTTTCTTGTATTGGTTGCCATCACAAAAGTGAAAAGTATCCCGAGGCCATCCCCTTTGCTAATCTAGGTACCCAATGCTCGGTTTGCCATCAAGACGTACATGACAAAAGGCATGGGGATCAGTGCGACTCTTGTCACAAGCCAACTAACTGGAAGCAAATGAAGGATTCGGCGAAGGTCGAAAAATTTGATCACGAATTGACCCGCTTCCCCTTGGCTAAGCTGCATAAAGAGGTTAAGTGCGAGTCTTGTCACCCAACCCGCAACTATCTTTTAGGCGAAAAAGGAACTTGCGAGGGATGCCATATAGAGATTAAAGAGGCCATGCAAGGCCTTTGGATCACCGATGAGGAAGACCCTGCCGGGCCCGATCCAATGTTTCGCATCATTGCCTGCGACTCTTGCCACCAAACCAAAGAAGACAAGGTCACCTTTAAAAAGATTCGCGAACGCTGTGTGGAATGCCACAATGAAGCTTTTGGTGATCTTTGGGACTATCGGGTTGAAAAATATGGTACACGCGAAAAAAGGCCTAAGGACAAATATGAAAGGGCACTTCGCCTTAAGCAGATCCATCGTTTTGCCGATTTCTTAGAGCCCGATGAAGAGGATGAGGATTAAAAAAACCTTTCTAACACTGGTGTCCATATTTCTGCTTGCCACCCCCTTGTGGGCAGAGGGCCCCAGGACAGAGGTGTATGAAATTTTACAACACGGGTTTATAAAAGTCGCTGGTCAAACCAACCTCTTTGGGTTCCAAGGCAATGCGGCGCCGCAGGAAGGTCGCTTGATCGAGGTGGACAGCGGGTACACAGGCCGGATGCTGCTCCGTTTTTCAGACCTTCGCTTTGACCTGCCCCTGGTCGATTCGGTACTTGAGCGGCCTGATTACGTGGATTCAAAGGTTTATCCCACGATTTTGATCATGCTGGATCACTTCCACCCCAAAGACCTACCTACTAAAATCAAAGCGGAAATAGAGCTTCACGGCCAGCGCCGTCCAGTGGATATTGCCACCCAGTTTCAATACATCCCCCCCGTGGTGAAGGTTACCGGAAATTTCGCGTTTAACCTTTCAGCCTTTGGGGTTAAGCCCTACCGTCAAGGGATGATGAATATTAACGATAAATTGGAGGTGGAATTTAAAGTTTTTTTCTGCGAAACTTATACCGACGACAAACACCAAATCAGTCAAGAGGTGGTGGATAGGCTTTTGGCTGAAGATCAGGTGCAAGTAGTCAATCAAAAGGGCTTTTTTGGTTGTGCAGAAATCAAAGATAAGAAGGTAAATTAATGCGGGTCTTGTTGGTCGAAGATGATCAAGGGGTGGCCAACTTCATCAAAAAAGGGCTGGAGGAGGAACGTTATACCATTGAACGGGTCGCCGACGGGGCACTTGGGCTTGAATATGCCCTCACTGGGCATTATGACCTCATTATTTTGGACGTAATGTTGCCCAAAAAGTCGGGCTTTGAGGTCTGCAAAACCTTGCGGGATCAGGGGATTCAAACACCAATCTTAATGCTAACCGCCAAAATCGATATCGCCGACAAGGTTAATGGTCTCGATAAGGGGGCTGACGATTATCTAACCAAGCCCTTTTCCTTTGAAGAGTTTCTCGCGCGAATCAGGGCTCTCTTGCGCCGAAAAAAATCAGACATCGTCAAGCTCGAAGTCGGCGGGCTTTCCCTAAATACCCAGTCGCACCGTGTTTTTTTAGGCGACAACGAGCTGATTTTGCGGCATAAAGAGTACGCTATTTTAGAGTATCTGGTACGCAATCAAGATCGGATACTTTCTCGCACCCAGATATTGGAAAACGTTTGGGGCTACGACTTCGATCCAGGGACTAATGTGGTTGATGTACACATTAAGTCGATCCGAAAAAAATTCGAAGAATTTTCCAAAGACAGTTTTATTCACACCATTCGTGGAGTGGGCTATATGTTTGAACATAAAAACAAATAGCTTCCAACTTTACGCCCTGCTGATTGCCTCGCTGATTTTACAGATATAGATTTGAAAAAAGCGACCCTATCCTTGTCTGGGGCTTTTAATAAAAAACTAGGGATATCCATTAGCTAGTTTTTTGCGGAAGCGGGCGGGGATTTGGCTCGCTAGGGATGGGGTGCCTTAAGCAACCTTGTGACAGGTGGAAGTTTAAGCGTTGTTCACCACAAGCAAGCTATTGGTGATATTTAGGTAAATTGAGCCATAAATTCCATTTTTGCCTTTTAAGCTTTTTAGAAAACTGGTAGGGCTGCCAAAAGCTTACTTTTTTGGGGGAGCCTTGAAGTTAAAACATATTTTAATTTTATTGCTCTGCTTATTTTTCGTTGGCTGTAAGGCAAGTGATTTAGCCGATTCCTCTAAAACCGATGAGCGGGCTCAACCAGACGAGTATCACCGTAGGGAAAAAGGGGGTTACTGGCATGGCGAGGGTCTGAAAGACCCGATGCGCTATTGCACCGATTGCCACGGATCAGATTTAAAGGGTGGCGACGGGCCGTCTTGTTATAATTGCCACGGGGTAAACTGGGGAGAAGACAAACATTAGCCTTAGAGTGGCCTGAACAACAAATAGGATGGGTTTTCTAGGCTACGAGAGCTAGTCAGTAAATTAGCCGGGAAACCTTAGGCTTCTCGGCTAATGGGCGGAAATCTAAGCGACCTTCTTGCAAGCGTCAGCACAGCTAAGGCAAGCATCCATGCAGTCTTTGCAGGTGTTATGCTTTTTAGCGTGTTTTTTACATTCTTCAGCGCAGTCCAGACATATCTTTTGGCAAACGCCGGCAAACTCCTTAACGTACTTGGAGCCGCTTATAGCCAATTGATTCAAGGCATCAACCGCCGCCATCATCTGCACCACTTGCTCCAGGCATTTGGCCAATTCCGTGTCTTTAGCTTTAAACGACTCCAGGCAATGAGCCTGGCAAATCCTGCCTTTTTCTAAGCAGTCAATAGAACTCTTAATCAACTCAGCGTAGGGGTTATGGCCATGATTATGCTCCATAACTTCAGCCGCTTTTAAATGGCCTGAGGTGGCAGCAAGGGCGGCTAAAGCAGCAGTTCCCGCGATCAGTTGACGTCGATCCAGTTGGGGCATGAGTATTCTCGAAAAAGGTTTGAAACAAGTGTTGAAAATGAACAAAAGAGAGGCCCCCCAAGGGGCCTGGAAGCGGCCTTTAACCTTCCGCTTTTAGGGTCGCGATTATTTCGTCCCTAACTGCTTCCCAATTATCCACTGGGACTTGGCAGGTACCCACATAAGGGTGACCGCCACCACCGTATTTAAGCATCAGCTTGCCCACGTTGGTTTTAGAAGAACGATTAAATACGGAGTGACCCACCGTCATCACCATGTTTTGCTTCTGGAATCCCCAGATGATACGAATCGAGATGTTTTGATCTGGATACAAAACATATTCTTTAAACCGGTTTCCAGTGACAATCTCTGGGCAGTCGTGCAGATCAATGATCAACACGTTGCGATCCGTGCGAGTGTACTTCTGGACCATTCCTTCATATTCGGCTTCTTGCTCGAAATATCGCTTGATCCTTTCTTGTACATCTGTATCGGACAAGATGTTTGCCACACTTTCGTGGCGGCATTTGTGTGAAAGCTTCTCCATCAACTGATAGTTGGAGATCCGGTAATCCTTGTAGCGTCCAAGGCCGGTGCGAGGGTCCATGACAAAGCTTAATAATACCCAACCTTCTGGGTTGAGAATATCGTTTTTATCAAATTGCCCCGAATCACACTTGTCCACCGCCGCCATCAAGCCATTGGTTTCCATGTCTTTAAACTTGGCCGTGCCCCCATAGTAATCGAAGATTACCCTGGCTGCCGAAGGTGCTTCTCGTGAATCGCCTTCGTATTTCATTCCGTCTTTGAGGTTCAGCCGATCAGTTTCGGAGGCATGGTGGTCGAACCAAAGGCCGCAGCCAGCAGCGTAGGGCACGTTGGCCAGGACGTCATCGGTAGTGACCTCGATTTTACCGTCTTGCACGTCCTTTGGGTGGACGAACTTGATATCCGTAATAATCTCAGCCTCATACAGCAGTGCTGCACATACCAAACCGTCGAAGTCGGATCTAGTTAAAAGCCTCATCAGTTACTCCTATGGGTTGAATTGGGCGGGGTAGCTCCATAGAGCTCAGGTATTCGCCTTAAACTTTGGCTTCAGATAAGCAAACCTCAAGCCATCTTCTTGACCGAAGTTCAAGGTGAACCCAGGTCTAAGCCTTTTTTTACTGACCTGATTCTCTCGAATTTTGGTTTCGCACCCCGAAACCTCACGTGGCCAATTTTTCTTGAAGCATTCCATATAGCCAACTAGATTGTAAAGAATTGACTGGTTTCTGAAAAGTTTTTTTGCAAGGTTGCTAAAAGGAATTTGGGGCCTTTAAAAAAGCTAGCATTTTGGTTAGGGTAACGCTATTCTCGGCATTCATGTTATCAATAGAGGGAAGATGAAAATTGAGTTTTTAGGTGGGGCTCAGACTGTAACCGGTTCAATGCATCATATTAGTTATAATGGCGGGAGTGTGCTGCTGGATTGCGGGCTTTTTCAAGGACGCCGTCATGAGATGTACGAAAAAAACCAAAATTTTTCGTTTGATCCCTCGACCCTAGACTATTTGCTGCTTTCTCACGCCCATATTGATCACTCTGGGAACATCCCCAACTTGGTTAAAAAAGGGTTTCGGGGGAAAATTTTGGCTACCGGTCCAACGGTGGATTTGTGCCGATTGTTACTGAAAGATTCAGCGTTTGTGCAAGAGATGGACGTGGCTTGGGTCAATAAAATCCGCGCAAAAAGTCATCAACCCCCCGTGCATCCTATTTATACTCAAGCAGATGCGGAAGCATGTATGCCCTTTTTCCATGCGGTTGATTACAACCAAGTAGTAGATTTAGGCCATGGGGTGACCGCCACCTTTCGTGATGCCGGGCATATTTTGGGCTCAGCCGGGATACTGCTTGAGATTTTAGAAAAGGGAAAGAAGACTAGGCTTGGGTTTACCGGTGATTTGGGACGATACGATCAAGCCCTGACAAAAGACCCAGATCCGTTGCGCGATTTGGATATCCTGATTACTGAAACCACCTACGGCAATCGGGTCCACCCGGCCGGACACGACCCTGAAGAAGAGTTGGCTCAAATTGTAAACGATACGGCCAACGCTGGCGGGAAGTTGATTATTCCGGCCTTTGCTGTGGGGCGGACCCAGCAAATTGTGTATCACTTACATAAACTGTTTGATCAAGACCGAATTCATGATCTACCGATTTATGTAGATAGCCCACTGGCGGTTAAAGCGACCGAGATCTTTCGAAAATACCCTCAATACCTAGATCGAGCTACCGACCGGATTTTTCTTAAAGACCACCAAGACCCCTTTGGTTTTTCAAGGCTGACCTATATTGAGTCTGTTGATGAGTCCAAGGCGTTAAACAATCTTTTGGTGCCGGCGATTATTATCTCTGCATCGGGCATGGCCGAAGGCGGGCGGATTATGCATCACCTTAAAAACAATATTGAAAACCCTAAAAACACACTGTTATTTGTCGGGTTTTCGGCCAAGGATACCTTGGCTAGAAAGATTATGGATGGGATGCCGGTGGTCAAAATATACGGTGAAGAATACCAGGTGCGAGCGAAGGTTAAGATACTGGAATACTTTAGTGCTCATGGCGACCGTAAAAATATTTTGGACTATGTTCACTATTCGAATCCCAATAAACTGCAACAGATTTTTCTGGTCCACGGAGAATTGGAGCAGTCCCAATCCTTGGTGGATGCGTTCCGTAGCAAAGGCTTTTTAAACGTGACGATTCCCGCCCCTGGAGACAGCTTCGAAAATTGAGAAAGGGAGATGGGTTGGTTTTTTAGCGGGAATTGTGATCTTTTGCTCAACTTCATGGGAAGCAAGGCCGTCACTTGGGTATTTGCCTTAAACCCGCTAGGGCTTTGCACCAGGGGGGGTCCATTGGGGTTCGTTAGAGGGAACTAAAAAGGGTTCAATCTTCGGCGAAAGAAGGGCCTTGTTTTTAGATAACAATTGGTCAGCCAATCGCTCAACTAGAGTAGGCAGCCCAATAAGGTTGGCCTCTGCCGTAAGCGATTCAGACGCAACAATTTGTCGGTTTCGAATCTCTAGTAATTTGGCGCTTAGAACAAAATGCCCGGGGCTTAGTGTATATATGGCGGCTGAAATAACTTGATCCACCCCCAACTGTTCCCCAATCAAGGTAGCACATTCATCACGGCTGCAATGGTATTGTCTTTGAATCTCGTCAGGTCTCATTTTGTCCACCTCGGCGCTGCTTGAAAGCGCTAATTTTCCGGTGCCACTCAATCTTGCCCGAAAGACTTCAGAAAGCGCTTTTAACTGTTCGCTGCTAAACCCTTTCCCTTCAAAATCCAGGACCGCGATCAATCGATTGCCTCCCGATTCGGACCTAAGAAAGGTTTCTTTACCAGAAAGCAGCACCGTTCCTGATTGCAGGCCTTCGGTAACCTGAAAATGTAGATGAATTTTTGGGCCGGAGCTTTCATACTCGACCATCAGTTGCAGAGTCCCTTTAGAAGGAACCCCTGCAAGCGCTTGTTGGGGTAAAACTAATTTAAGGCTTTTATAATCTTTGGTGAAGACCTGACGTAGCTCCAGTTCAATCGCTTGAGCCGTTTGGTCGGCAAGCTTAGAATGGCGGTTTTTAACCTGGAGGATAAGTCGAGCGAAGGGGGATTGGGCGGTGCTGGTGGTACTGTAAGTTGGGTCTAACGACTTAATCTGGGAAACCAGTTGTTTCGCCGCCAAAGTCAGGCTTGCAGCCCAGGCGGGGGAGGCCCAAGTTAAAAAAAACAATAAAAAAAGCCCCAAAAACGACTTTGTCGAGACAAGACTTTCCTGGTTTAACTTCATTTAAGGGTTACCCTTTTCTCGGCTAAAAAACAAAAGGTCTCAATCAATGGAGTTAGCTAATTTAAGGCCAGCTTTTACTCCTCTGGTTGTCCTTGACGCTCAACCATTTGCCGTCGAATCTTTTTGTCATCAATACACCTGACCCCACTGCGTGTAACTGAGCCACCATGTTCGTCTCTACCTTGCAACTTCACCCGAATCCAACGCCCGTAACAAACATAATTACCCTTATAAGGTAACACCTTGTCATAAGGAGCCGGATCCCGTTGAAGGGCATATATCGGGGATAAACCGAAAAATATACAGGCGAGCAATATTAACGATATCCTCATTGCCCGCCCTTTTCAGCAGCGTCACGCCGGGATTTCGTATTGTCCACGCAGCGATACCCGATTCGATTAATCGAGTGTCCCTCGTCATCCAGTTGCTGTCGTTTTTGTGCCACCCATTTGCCTAAACAAATATAATTGTCCCGGTAAGGGACTACTTTATCGGTGGGTGCAGGTTGTTTTTGTGCGAAAACGTTGCTTGCGCAAGTCATAGCCAACAGCGCAAGTAAAACGAGAAATTTTTTCATTCGATGCTCCCTCAGCGTTTGCCTTATCATAGCTAACCAAAGCCCTAAGGGAAAGTAAAAAAGCGTTTTCCCTCACTAATTGGTTTTAAGCAGAACGACTGGTGACCACATGCTTGTTCATCCCAAGCTGTTGAGGGCTGTAGCCTAAGGCTAATCCGATTAACTGGGATAAATGAATGACTGGCACCGAAGCTGAAGAGCCCATGACCTTCATCGCGTCCGCTTGATTTGAGTCCAGCGCTGTGTGACAAAGGGGGCAGGGGGTGACGATGTAATCAGCGTCGTTGTCCACTGCATCTACCAAAGCTTTGCCCGCCACTTTTAACGATTCTTCAGGGGCGACCAACATCGTATGGAACCCGCAACACTTGGTTTTAGATTCGTATTCGATCCGCTCGCCACCTAAAGCTTCGATAACTAAGTCAAGGCTACGAGGGGCGTAGGGGTTGTCCCTTTGGCCAAATAAATGGGAGGGTCGCAAAATATGGCACCCATAAAAGGGGGCTATTTTTAGGCCGGTCAGGGGTTTTTTAACCTTGGATTTAAGCTTATCTAAGCCATAATCCTCGTTTAATACCCAAAGAAGATGGGTAACCTTGCTGGTCCCTTTATATTCCAGTTTATGCGATTTCAAATAGCGATTTACCTTTGCCTTAAGGGCTTCGTCGTGGTCCAACTTGTGTTTGGCCTCTAGCAACCCTAAAAGGCAGGTGTTGCAGGTGGTAACCATGTCCAGGCCCATTTTTTCGGCCAGAGCGATATTGCGAGCGTTATTCACAACGGCCACATCGGGGTGGACAAATTCAAGGTTACTGCCCCCACAACAAGTGGCCTCTTCCATCCGGGCGAGTTCAATCCCCAGATCCTTTTTGAGCAGGTTTAAGGCAATGTCCAATTCTTTGGTCATGCCTTCGTTTATGCAACTGATGTAATAAGCAAACTTCATATCCGGCTCAGAATGGGGTCAGTCCTTTTTTTTCGATTCCTTCTCGACCTGTTCAACCAGGGTTTTAACTTCCCGGTGGGTCGAAACCTTGTGAGGGAAGATCGGTGGGACTCGCCCCTTAGCGCCCATTTTAAGGGCGAAGGGGATCATCCCAATCATACCTATGGGGCCTAAGGTCCTAAGTGGCAAGGTTGCCTCTTTAAGCCGTCCACCCCCTTTGACGTCGTCTAAGAAAATTTTAGCATGACGAGCACCAGCGGTGTTGGTCATACCTCGCTCAAAGGTCTCATGTCGAACCCCTTGAATCGCTTCCATAATCGGAATATTTTTCACACAAGCCTCCACACACCGATAACAGTGGGTGCAGTCCCAAATCCCGTGATCCTCTTGCAAGAGCCTTGTCCGCTCCTCCCCGGCAGTATCGCGGGTGTCCATATTCATCCGGTAGGCCCGAAGAATCACCAAGGGCGAGATATAATGTCTGTCCGCTTCGGTAATGGTGCATTCCGAATAACAAGAGGCACAAAGGATACAGTCGGTTGCGGCGTTAATTGGTTCAAATTCCTCAGGTTTAACGTCGCATTCCTTTTTGCCAAGGTCTTCGTCCTTAACCATGGGTACTACCCAAGATTTATACTTTTTAAGCTTGGCAATCATGGGATCAATATCCACCACCAAATCACGGATCACCTTGAAATTATTTAAAGGCTCTACGATAATTTGGTCCTTGGTTTTGCAGGTTTCCAACTCGTCCCAGACCTGAGTGGTACAAGCGAGCTTAGAAACCCCGTTGATCCGAATCGCGCAACTACCACAGATCCCAGCTTGGCAGAAAAAACGGTGGGTCAAGGTTTGATCGACATGGTCTTTAATGTAATTAAGGGCCCGAAGGACCGTAATCCCTTTTTCTAACACCACGTCGTAAGACTTAAAATAAGCCTTTTCATCAACCTCTGGGTTGAAGCAGAGGACGTTGAAGGTTATCTGTTTTCTATCCTCCATCAGTAGGTCCTCTCTTGCAGTTCGTGTTTACCCATGGTCACCGGCTTATCGGAAACCGCAATGTCGCCTTCGGCGGTCATCTTAAAGATCGAGTGTTTGTGCCAGTTTTTGTCATCCCTGGTGGGGAAGTCGATCCTCGAATGGCTGCCCCGCGATTCCTCGCGGGCCAGGGCACCTTTGGCAACACATAAAGCCAAGTCCAGCATGCTGCCTAGTTCCATCACCTGCATTAGGTTGGTGTTAAACAGCCGAGAATGGTCCGCAACCTTAACCTTTTTAAAACGTTCGCGAAGCTCATATACATCGGCCACACCTTTGGTGAGCGCGTCTTTGGTCCGGTAAATCCCGGCGTTTTCGCCCAAGGTAGTGCCCAGTTCCTCGCGGATTACATCGTAGCGTTCGTGATGGGTCTTACCAAAAAGACCGTCGATATATTTTTGCTGATCTTCAACTTGGCTATCCGAAATCTTCGGCTGACCCGATTTTGACGCCCGTTCGACCACTTCCATCCCGGCGCGCTTTCCGAAGACTAAGATATCAAGAAGCGAGTTTCCACCAAGGCGATTGGCGCCATGTACAGAAACACAGGCCCCTTCGCCGACCGCATAAATCCCTTCAATATTGGTTTCACAAGAGGTGTTAACGTCGATCCCACCCATAGAGTAGTGGGCCGTGGGCCGCACGGGGATAGGTTCAAGAATCGGATCAACCCCCTCAAAGTAAATACAAAGCTCACGAATTTGAGGCAACCGCTGCATAATCAGCTCAGCCCCCAAATGGGTCAGGTCCAGCTTGATAAATTGACCAGCGGTGCTTTCAAAGCCAAGGCCTTCTCTGATTTCAATCTCAATCGAACGCGAAACCAAATCCCTCGGTCCAAGCTCCATCTTTTCAGGAGCGTACTTGGACATAAACCGTTCGCCTTTGTTATTAATCAGGTATCCGCCCTCGCCTCGCGCTCCTTCGGTCACCAAAAGTCCCGATTTGCGTAAGCCGGTTGGGTGGAACTGGACAAATTCCATGTCTTTAAGAGGGATCCCTGCCCGAAGCGCAGCTGCACCCCCATCGCCCGTTAAACCAGCGGCGTTAGAAGACTTGTGCCAATACATTTTGGCATAACCGCCCGTGGCCAAGATAACGCTATTGGCTTCGAACTTATGAATCTTGGAGTCGCGCAGGTTCAAGGCAATCACGCCTTGGCACTTCCCATCGTTTTCTTCAATCGAAAGCAGGTAGTATTCGTTAAAAAACTGTATGCCATACCTCATACACTGTTCAAACAAGGTCTGTAACACGGTGTGCCCGGTTTTGTCTGCACAGTAACAGCAACGATGTCGGCTAGCTCCCCCAAAGGGGCGCTGAGCGATGCTGCCGTCCTCTAATCGGCTAAAAGGTGCGCCTAGGTTTTCTAATTCACGAATGAGGATCGGGGCCTGCTCACAGAGATAGGTGATCGAATCTTGGTCGCCTAAGTAGTCACTACCTTTGATTGTGTCAAAGATATGCAGGTCGATGGTATCGTCTTTATGCTTGTTAGCCAGGGCGGCATTAACTCCGCCTTGGGCTGCCGAGGTATGGCTGCGGGTCGGATACACCTTCGAAATCACCGCGATTTTCAGCGCCGGATTTCTCCGAATGGCTTCCAGGGCGGCATACATACCGCCCCCGCCAGCTCCAACGATGACAATATCGTATGTCATTATAAGCTTCGATTGGGGGTAAACAGAGATTGCCTAAAGGGCAACACCCTGCGTGGTCGGCAATTCATGAACGGCTTTGAGCACGTCGGTTTCCGAGATCATTCCGGCTAACCGATCGCCATCAACCACCAAAAGTCGGCGAATCTTAAACTTCTGCATCAGGCGCAGCGCGTATTTAACCCGCATTTCCGGGTTAACGCTGATAACCGGCTTAGTCATGATCTGAAAAACCGGGGTATTCCAGGGATCAATCGAGACGTCTTCGCCTGGATCAATCACTTTACCCAACACATCCCGCTCGGTAACGATACCAAAAGTATCGTCCTCGTTTCGGGGGAGCACCACTACGCTGGTGATTTTGTGTTCTTTCATCAGCGCAATTGCGTCAGAAACCAATTTATTACCGGTTACGGTGATCACGTTTTTCGTCATCAACGCCGAAACGGGCGTGTTGCGAATCTTTTTTAACAGTTCCATAGCAAAACCTAGAGGGTCTTGAGGTTGCGGGCCAAGAAAGAAAGCCTTGACCGGGCTCGCCGTTTTCCGGCGTCAAAAATTCAGGAGAATGGTAGGCCCATGATTCAAAAAAACTCAAGGAGAAATTTTGTTTTTTTATTTAAAGTTATAGAGACTGTCATTTAGCATAGCTTTATTGGGGGGTTGGCTAAAGCGTGGTCATCTAAAATCAACCGGTAAATTTCCACTGCTTGGTGTAACCTAGAGATCATACAATACTCATCTGTTTTGTGGGCTTGCGCTAGTTCGCCAGGGCCTAATACTACACAAGGAGGGCATCCAAACGCGGGCCAAAGAACGGAAGCGTCAGTGACGTAAACCCCGCCTTTATAAGGCTTTTGCTCCTCCTTAGTCACCTCAAAAACCCGCTTTAACACCGATGCGGTCCAGGGCTCTAAGGGGTCTGCGTCCACCTGCGCAGATTGGTCAATAATTTTAAGTTCTGTTTCAGGACCCAAAACTCGCGCAATCTCTTCGAATACCTGTTCAGGGACCATTGGGGGCACCAGACGTATATCAATAGTGAAGCTGGCGCGGTCTGGGACTGAATTGACATTAAGCCCAGCTTTGAGCGTGCCAATGTTAAGGGTTGGCCCTCCTAAAAGTGGGTGGGGTAAAACGGCGAATCGGTGGTTTTTAAGGCCCAAGATTAACTCACAAGCCTTATAAAGGGCGTTTACCCCTAAATGAGGCATGCTGCCGTGAGCGGTGACTCCTAAGCAGGTTGCTTCGAGCCATAAAGAGCCCTTGTGACCCAAGTCAACCCGGTTAGAGGTGGGCTCACAAACTAAAATCCGAGTAACCGAGTCCTTTAAAAGCCCTTTTTCCAGAAGGTCTTGTGCGCCCAAACAGCCTGTCTCCTCAAAAGCGGTGAGGATTAAAAGTAGATTTGCCTGATCTTTGTGGGTCTGGGCGGCTTCTATGGCGGAGGTGACCAAAGCGGCTATCCCTCCCTTCATATCCGAAGCCCCTCTGCCAAAAAGTTGGTCCCCTTCCACTTGGCCGGCAAAAGGCTCTTTGGTCCAGGGGGCCTTGCCTAAGGGCACCACATCTAAATGCCCGGTCATGCAGAGGTAGGGGCCCGGTCCTAGCTTGGCGATTAGGCTTTCGCTGTGGTCCCAATGATGCACCCGCATGCATTCAAACCCAGCCCCTTCTAAAAGTGGTAAAAGAAGGTCAACCGCTTGTGCTTCGTTGCCAGGTGGGTTGATCGTTGGCAGTCGGATCAAGGCTTTAGCTAGCTCAAGTAAATTGGGGATAGGCAAGATATTCCATTGGTTTAGGTCGGTTTTGTTTGGGCATTGACAAAGCATAACCGCGGCTATTACTTTGGGGCAACTCTAATTCGCCCTTCGGGGCCAGCAACCTGTGGAGTTCCCATGAGCGAATTCGATTGGCACGTCGATTCCTGCGGCCCTGGACGGCAATACATGCTCGGCCAGGATACCTTTATCCGCTTTGAAGACACTGAAGCCATTATCGACGGCATTGAAGCGGGCATACGCCCCTATCTCTTTGCAGAACCGGCGATTCGGCTGGTTTTAGACACCCCTTTGGCCAATTCGGAAAAGGTGGTTTTATCGATCCCCTGTATCTCGGATCAAGACCGGATCATCAAAAATTTCGCTGCCGCTATTTATACCAGCATCATGGGGTATTACTACTCGGCAGATCCGCATTCGAGCCATTTTGGGATCTCGAATTTGATCTTAGAGGGCAAGCTAAATAGCATGTTGCGCAGAGAGATGGAGAAACATTTCTCTCAAACCGGAAAGCGGCCAGACTTAGCGGCCAGGGTTTTAAAGGGTGTAGGGTTAAACACCGAATCCCCGGTTCCGCCGGCAGGCAAAAGCTTTTTGGTCGATACCCTCAAAAAGGGGCTAAACATCTACGTCGGTTACCGGATCCATGCCCAAGGCGAGATGATTAATCACGCCCAAATGTTTTTGCCCATGACCGGCGGTGAAGAAATCATCCAGTTGGTTTATTACAACCTAGAGCAGATCATCAACCAGAACTTCTTGGCCTATGATGAATCAGGTGAAGGTTATTTAAATATCTCGGAAACTTTGATATTTAAAGAGCTTGAAAGCATCTTGCAACGCAGCCGACTCAAAGAAAACACCCGCAAGAAGATATTAAACAACATCCAGTTTAACACCGTCTTTACCCCCGATCCTCGCCAAACCATTGGTCCAAAGGCAGGGGACAGCCTTTATGATGTGCTGAACAAGGTTCAAGACGAAAAGCTGAAGTCAGCCACGGCCTATTCCTCGAATTTGTATGCAGCAGTAATGGTCAAGACCGCGGAAATGACCCACATGAACAACCCCGATTTGGGTAAGTTTAATTCAGACATCTTGATTCAAAAAGCGGATACCAAAGGGACTTCTTCTAAAAAATCGGAAGAAAAAGTTGCTAAAACCGCCGAGGTGGAAGAGGTATTAGTTCCCGAACCTCCTGGTACGGTGCGGGTGCCCTCTCCAGACGAAGGCGAAGCTAAAAAAGCTAAAGCAGAGAAGTCAAAAAAGAAAGTGGAGATTAAAGAAGAGGAAATGGCCGAGCTTAAAAAGAAGTAGGTCGTTGTCCTGGTTAGAAAAACCCGGCTGGTCCGGGTTTTTTTTTGGGTGGAGGAACGGGGGATTATTTTTTCAGTTTAGTTGCTTATCCTCCTTAAAATCAATTCAATATCGGTGGTATAAATGTCTAATAAACGAAACCAGATGAAAGTTAATCTGTTTTTATTAGTAGGAGTTTTTTTTCTGTTGGTCGTTCCACTGACCGCCCAAGCTGTCTCTATGCCAGAAGCGGTGGAGCAGGCCACCTTGGCCCTTGCTCAAGGCAAGATTGCCGAAAACCCCGATAAAAAAATCATCGTTCAGGTGGTTAACCGCGCGAGCCAACAAACCGACGACCTTTCTAGGCGGGTAGAAACCGAGCTTTACAAGTCCCTATCAAAAACGTTTCCCCGATTCGAACTTATCTCCCTTTCCGAAGCCCAAACCGGGGTCAACCTCGCCAAAGTGTTGGTAGTCAAGGGGGAAACCGAGCCCAAAAGTGCCTTGGTTTCCCTTAAGCTCACCGCCACGGTAGGGATGAAGGGAACCCTCCTGGCCCAAGCCCAAACCGAATTTGAGAACCTTAATAAGCTAAACAAGCAATTGGTCGCCGTATTGCCTTTAGAAGGCAAAGACCTCTCTTCGGGCCAGCGAAATGCTTTTTCCGATGCGTTCCAGTCTGCCATAGCCCAAAGTGGGGAATACGAATTGGCTAGTAGCGCCGAGGTGGCTAAGATGTCTCCCGACCAAATCCAAAAGGTCCAAGAATGCACCCGAGACGAATGTGCCACTATCATTGGCGCCCAACTAGGGGTGGACCGGGTGATCAGTTCGACCGTCAGTAAAATTGGGGAAGGACGATATCAAGTTTCCGCCAAGGTATTGGGGGTTAAAGACGGAGTTATCCTCAAAACCGCCACCGCAGACCACCAGGGCCCTTTGGCCGATCTAAAACCCACCTTGCTTAAGTTAGTGGCCCAGCTAACCAACCGTCAAACGGCTGGATTAGGGGTGGAGGCCATGCTGGCGGCGCAGGCCCAAGCGAGGAGCGAGGAAATAGCCCAGATCGCTGCCGAGCAAGACCGAGTAAAAAAGGCCCAATTGGAAAACGAAGCCAGTTGGCGGGAGATTGCCCGGCAAGCGGAACTCAACCGGGCCAAATGGGTGGTGATTGATGAAAGTCTTTCCTTGGAAAAGGCCATCGCCGAGGCGGACGCGCTCCGGGCTGAATTTGCGGCTACCGAAAAGAAGTTTGAGGCCCAGTGGAAAAAATCCCAAGCCAACTTGGCTTCGGCAGATAAGATAGAAAAGGATCCCTTCGAAACCCAAGTGGAATTTAAGGAGCGGGTTCAAAAGGAAAAAGTGGCACAGGCTTTACGCAAGCAAAACCAAAAAATTACTTATTTATCTCAAAAAATAGAAGTTTTAGAACCTTTTGAACAACGGTTGGCAGAGCTTTCATCAAAACGCTTCACCTTGCCCGAGGTTAAATTAGGGGCCAGTCTAGGCGCTCCCAATGCGGAGAAAGAGTTTTTTCCTTTAACAATTTCTCTCGGGAAGAAAAGCTGGGCCGGAGCATGGCCTTATGAGGACAAAGAAAAAGCCAGAACCCTTTGGGCCACCAAAGAGTTAATCACGGTTCAGGCAAAAGCCGCTTTGAGTGAGAAGGGCAAGGGCAAGACCGGATACAAGCTGGCTGAAGCGGAAGTTCTTCACCCTGGATTGGCGCTCAAAACCAATATTCCCCTAGAAACCCCCGCCCCTTTCCCAGAAATAGCCATCCTGAACCGACTAAGGACAGAGTTAGCAGCAAAGGCACAAGCAGAAGCAGAAGCAGCAGTAACATTAAAACAGGCGCTTTCTAGGGGGTTGGTTTTTCACCAACCCAAAACCAACCTGATTTGGCCCATTGGAATCGAGGACCCATTGAAGAAATGGCAAGCTGCCATCGACTATTGCCAAGCCCTAACCTATGCGGGTTTCGCGGATTGGCGACTCCCTAACAAAAAGGAATTGGAGTCTATTTACCAATACCAAGCCTCGAACCCTGAAGGGAAAGAGGTCCTTAACTTTGTTTCCGATGTCTATTGGTCGTCCACTACCTATGCGCTGAGCAGCACCGACGCTTGGTACGTGGACTTCAGCAATGGCTATGTGAACTACAGCTACAAGACCAGCAAATACTATGTCCGTTGCGTCCGTTAAAGAGTGTGGGTTCTTTGGTTCTTTGGTACTTTCGGGGGCGAATGCCCCCGCCC
>Ga0208246_1000265_pt1 | contig 47139 bp, 46 predicted proteins | sample RifOxyD2_FD_184039 | JGI IMG/M metagenome (GOLD analysis project Ga0208246, IMG submission 184039) | Soil microbial communities from Rifle, Colorado - Rifle Oxygen_injection D2 (SPAdes) | ecosystem: Environmental > Terrestrial > Deep subsurface > Rock core/Sediment | place: Rifle, Colorado... | reverse complement strand
GTATTGGGCCCCCGGTCGAGTTCAAAGATTCGTTTGTGGTCTTGCAGGCTGGGCAGGCTCACATAGGACTCGCCATCGGTGAAGATAAAATAACTAGCCTCTTCCCCTTCCATAAACTCCTCTACGACAATAGTCTCTCCCGCCGATCCAAATTTGCCACTTTGCAACATATCATCTATCGCCAAAGTTGCTATAAGCAGATTTTCAGCTATTACGACACCTTTCCCAGCGGCTAGGCCGCTGGCTTTAATAACGAATGGAGGTTCGATTTCGTTAAGGTGTGCTAAGGCGAGTTTGTAATCGGTAAAAGTTTCATGAGGTGCGGTTGGAATGTTGTATTTTTTTTTGAATTCTTTGGCGAAGGCCTTGGAACCTTCTAATTGGGCGGCTTTGGCCGAGGGGCCCACCACTAAAATTCCCAGTTCTCGAAACCGGTCCGCCAACCCCAGGACCAGGTAATCCTCTTGGCCAATAAAGGCCAATTCGATCCCCGTGGCTTGGGCCTTTTCTAAAATTTGGTCCAGATCGGTCAATCCCCAACAGTTAGCCAAGGTCTCGATCCCGCCATTACCAGGGGTGACGTGGAGTTCGGTAAGTTGGGGACTATTTTTAAGCCCATACGCGAGGGCGTGCTCCCTTCCTCCTGCACCGACGACCAGGACTTTCATGCAAATGCTCTTTGTAACTAGTTGGTTAAGCTAATCTAGGCGACAACCCAGACCTTCCTAACTTGGGGTATCAGCCCCCGTTTGGTCAAGCCGAATTGGCCCCAAGACAGGCTCCTTTTTCTTAACGCTTTATCCTGGAAAAAGCGGAACCAACCTGATAAAAGCAAAACTAAACCCCTACCCCTTGCGGAGCGCCCCATGGCCCAGACCAAAATCCTTCTCGCTGAATCGGAAATCCCTACCCATTGGTACAACGTCATCGCCGACATGCCCAACCCCCCGGCCCCACCCTTAGGGCCAGACGGCAACCCAGTGGGGCCCGAAGCGTTGCAAGCGATTTTCCCAGACGCTTTGATTGAACAAGAAATGTCGGGCCAACGGTGGATCGAGATCCCTGAGCCTGTGCGCGAGGCTTATAAACTCTGGCGGCCCTCGCCCATGTTCCGCGCCCACCGCCTAGAAGCGGCCCTGGGCACCCCGGCGAAGATTTATTATAAATATGAAGGTTGCTCGGCGGCAGGGAGCCACAAACCCAACACCGCCATCCCCCAAGCCTATTATAACAAAATGCAAGGGATTAAGCGGATCACCACTGAAACCGGGGCCGGGCAGTGGGGCTCGGCGATTGCCCAAGCAGGGCAGATGTTTGGGATCGAAATCAAGGTTTATATGGTTAAGGTAAGCTACCAGCAAAAGCCCTACCGGCGCAGCCTTATTCAGACTTGGGGGGCCGAAGTCCACGCCAGCCCGACCGATCAGACCGCCGCAGGCCGGGCAGTATTAGCCAAAGATCCCAATTCGCCTGGGTCCTTGGGTATCGCCATTAGTGAGGCGGTCGAGGAAGCCGCGACCCGCAAGGATACCAACTACGCCTTGGGCTCGGTGCTTAACCATGTATTGTTGCACCAAACCATCATCGGCCTTGAAGCAAAAAAACAATTCGAAATGGTCGGGGATTACCCAGACGCCATCTACGCCCCTTGCGGCGGCGGCTCGAACTTCGGCGGGGTGGCCTTTCCCTTTTTGCCAGACCGTTTAAATGGCAAAGACATCAAGCTGGTCGCCGTCGAGCCCATTAGCTGCCCGACCTTGACTAAAGGTTCTTACGCCTACGACTTCGGCGACGTCGCCGGGATGACCCCGATGATGCTGATGTACACCTTAGGCCACGACTTTGTGCCCCCCTCAATCCACGCCGGTGGGCTTCGTTACCATGGAGACAGCCCCTTGGTGAGCCAACTCTACCACGAAGGCCTGATCGAGGCCCGCGCCGTGCCTAACTTGGGCACCTTCGAGGCCGGGGTCCAGTTCGCCCGCACCGAAGGCATCGTGCCGGCCCCCGAGTCCTGCCATGCGATTAAGGCCTGTATCGACGACGCCATGGAGTGCAAAAAAACGGGCCAGAAAAAGACCCTGTTTTTCAACCTTTCTGGTCACGGCCACTTCGACATGTCCGCCTACGACAAATACTTCTCCGGCGGCATCGAAGACTACGCCTACCCCGAAGAAGCAATCAAGGACAGCATTTCTAGGCTGCCTAAGGTCGGGAAATAATTTTGTATAACTCGGTTAATTAAAAGGACGCATTATTTGGCATTAGCAAACGCCGAAAAATAAAGCGACATTGGGGACTAGAGGAGGGCAAATTCAGGAGGAGGGTTTACTTTTTAAGTCTTTTGAATCTGCTGTTCTTTTTAACATCCTACAGCTTGAAGGCAGGGGGTTTGGGGATTTTAGGTAGGAAAAGATCAACTCTCGTAAGCTTTGCTTAAGGATCGGATTCGCAGGGACCGCCCCTTCTGCCCCTAGACCTTGGGCCTGTATTAGCTCTTTTGGATCTAAGAACAACATGGGGACGACGCCACCACCGCCGTTTAGGTGATAGTCCGAAAGTTGGACTAAGTATTCTCGTTTTAAAGAACTGCGCGCTTCTAGGCTAAGGTCGAGGGGTTGGGCAAGGGCAATATGGAGTTGTCTAGCGCGGTTGGGTTTCTTTTTGCCGTAGGGAGCGGCTGGATGGGCTAAGAGGGCTAGTTCGCGCTGGCTTAAACGAATCGTGACCGCAAGCTCATCATGGGGTAGCCAGCGGTAAAGATCGGCTCGAGTGAGCAAGCGACCCTTGGTTAGGCCTAAGTTTTCTAAATAAATTTTGCCAAAGGCGCTGCTTTCCCCCGGTTTTTGGGCGGCCAGGGCCAAGACTTGATCGAGGCAAATCGCCAACTTGACCCGAGGTTTTCCCTTTAATTTATAGGGCAAGGGTTCAGTCAAAAAGGGCAGCAAACCCTTTGGTGGCCTGGGTTCTGCCCCTTGGGCGCGGTGAAGATTGATATGGGGGAGTGGCCCTAAACTCACCTCCACCAAGGCCCGCCCCCGACTACCAGCACTAATCAACACCGCTCCACCCTCATAAGGTGCCAGACCAGGGCGAGGCAAACGGCGCTCGCCACCGGCAATCACCAGATCAACCCCAGCCAGCCTTGCCAGCCGCCGCCCCTGGCCAGGTGGGGTCAGTCGAGCAAGTTTGGCCTCTTCGGCACCATCGGTAGGGTTCATTAAGCCGCTGTAAAGGATGACCAGCTTGTTGGGGTGGTCATTTTGAATCCTTTTGATCCAAGCCTGGGCCGAGCTTACCGGGTCTTCTATCTCCAAGCCAGCTATGGGCCTGTGCCCTAAGGGTAAGGCGGGATTGGCCAAGCCTAAAACGGCGATTTTAACCCCTTCTAGTTCAAAAATTTTATAGCTACCAAAAGGTCTCTGCCCGTTGATTTTCAGGTTGGCGGCCAGATAGGGCAGACCTGAGGCGGCCAAACGCTCCCAGCCCCAGTCCAGGTCGCCTCCGCCTGGGACCAAGGCATCATAGCCCTTTAATCGGTCCATTAAAGACGGGCAACCCTGCCGTTTGCAAAAGGCCGCTTCTGGACTGCCTGAAAGCGCTTCGCCTCCGTCTAGTTTTAACGCACCTGGGCCAAGATGGTCTAATAAAGGCTCTAAGTGCGCTAGTCCAAAAGGAACCTCTTCGGGTTGTGCCCACCGTTGGCTGGTCCAGCCGTTTAGGTTAGCCGTAATCAAAAGCCGAGGTTCTGCGCTTAAGGGGAGGGGGATTAGAATAAAGATTAGGAGCAGTGCGTTTAAATCAAACGCCCCCCCAAATTTAAACCGGTTGGCAACCGGCTTTTTGGCAAACAAACCCATTGGTTTTTGGCCGAATAGCCAACTAAGTAGGGAGCGCCCGAAGCCAAATGGGTGAAGGAATCTGCGCGAGACTAAGGGGTAAAGCTGGGCATTAAATAAAGTTTTAGCCCTCATGGCGAAGACGCGCCAGATACATCCCGTTACTGCCCCAACGCCCAGGCAAGATCGTTAGTTCTCCGCTTGTTGGTTCGCCGCTTAAGGGGTCTAAAAAAGGTTCCAAACCAAACGCGCGGTTTTCGGCCAAAAAGGCCCAAACCTGGGCGCTGTTCTCTGAACTAATAAGAGAACAGGTAGCATATAACAAAACGCCGCCAGGCTTGAGTTTAAAAACCCCTTGCCTAAGTAGCTGGGCTTGGGTTTTTAAGATTTCATTAAAGTGGGTTTGGTCCAATTGCCACCGGGCCCAGGGGCTCCGGTGCCAAGTGCCCGAACCAGAACAAGGGGCGTCGATGATCACCCCATCGTAAGCGTGATCCGGCAAGGGGTCACCTTGATTTAGGGCGCAATAACTAATCCCTGTGCGGCCAGCCGCTTGGGCCCGGCTTTTGGCCTCGGCTAAGGCCTCTGGGCGTATGTCGGCCAGGGTCAAGCGCCCCTCATTTTGCATCTGGTCCCAAAGGTGAAGCCCCTTTCCACCTGCGCCAGCGCAGAGGTCGAGCCATGTTTCACCGGGCCGGGCCCCAGAGGCCGGGGCAACCGCTTGGCTAGAGAGGTCCTGGATTTGTACTTGATCCGCATAGGGTTTGAGGTCCATCGAGCGAGACAGCCAGAAGGCCCCTTTTTGCCTTTCGTGTTCCTCAAACTGGGTGCCGTCTTTTTTGAGACGCTCGAAAAACTCAGTGGCTGGTCCCAAGAGTCGAATCCATAACCGAGGGCGGGAGAGCAGGGATTCTAAGACCTGTTTTTCCATGGGTTCCACAAAACTCGGCTGGAGTTCGAGGGCCAAAGCCTTAGGTAAAAACCGACGAATCCAGGTTAGTTTCTCGGCCAGACCTTGGGGGGCGGGTTCGACTGCCTCTAGCCCTAGCTGGTCCGCCCAAAGCTTGGAAGGGGCAAACCCCTCTAAAGCGTAAGCTAGAAAAAGGGCCTTTGCCTCCTCTAACTGTACCAACCAGCCCCGGTGTCTATAATAACCATAAATAACCGTGGTATAAAACCGGCGGTCCTTCGAGCCCAACTTGCGGTGGGTGCGAAATTCGTTAGCTAAGGCTTGATCCACCGGGTGACCCGCTTTAAAGGCCTCTTCGGCATTAGCAAAAAGCCGGGTTAGCCACTCTAGTTGGCCCAGGTAACGAGGTTGTTCTTCTGAAGGCATAATAAGGGAAAGGCCGACAAAGTCGGCCCGTAAACGCTAGTCCGCAACGTTTTTGATGGTGTCACCCGCCTTGTTGGACTTTTTACTACGGCGTAATTGTTTTTCAAGTTTATCTACGCAAAGATCAATCGCTTTATACATACTTTGCGGGTCCTCTGCCTCGGAATTATAGGTCGCCCCAGCGCCTTTGACGGTGGCGTGAATCTGGTGGCGGTGTTTCTCGACGCCTAGGTGGATGTCAGCTGAAAGGCGATGTTCCGAATATTTTTTGATTCGAATCACTCGCTCTTCCACATGATTTTTGAGGGCGTCGGTCAACTCCATATGTTTAGCAGAGATGGTAATTTCCATATGTTTCTCCTGATTGATGTTGGCTTTACAGCCGGTAACTGGCTCCTATGGCAGGTAAAGACCCACAGGGCACAGCTTGATTATGTCAAATCCAGCGGGATAGGGCTAGGATAAATTTCAAAACTGATCTTTCTTTTGCCGCAAATGGCCGATTCGCTCTTCGCGGCTTAATTGGCCTTGAGGGTCTATAGCTTGGATTACCTCTTTTTGGTCGATACGGAAAAAGGGGTTGATCAAGCGTTCGAGAGCGATACTTGAAAAAAGGGGGGCCCCCTTTGATTTTATGATATTTTTCTGTTTTGTGATTTCTGAATTGTTGGGTTCAATTTGAGCAGAAAATTCTAGGTTGGACTGGGCGTAATCATGGCCATAATAGGTCTTGATGTCGGGGCTTAAGGCACAAAGCCGGTCCATGGCGGTTAATAAATCCGCAGGGCTGCCTTCAAAAAGTCGTCCGCAACCGGCAAAAAAGAGGCTATCTCCAGTAAAAAGATGCCTGCTGTCAAAGAGATAGTTAAGACTATAGCGGGTGTGTGCCTGGGTTAGTAAACCTAGAACCTTGGTCGCGCCAAAGCGAATGGTCTCACGGTCTTTATAAGGATATCCCTTAAATCCAATCCGAGTTTCACCTTCAGGGTAAATCAATTGGGCCTTAGGGAAGTGGTCCAAAAACTCCCCTAAGCCCTCAACGTGGTCGTGGTGGTGGTGCGTGATAAAAATATGGCTAGGGGTTTTTCTAGCCTCGGTTAAGGCTTTGATCATTAAGACCCCGTCCGCCAGATCGACCACTCCTAAGGAGCCGGTCTCGGTGCATTCAACCCAAAAGTTAAGATTGTGCATCGACCCAAAGGGCAGCGCTTTGATTTGAATCATGGTGCCCAATGGCTTAAATGGGTTAAGGATTCCTTGGGGATCTGGGCCAGTAGGACTTGCAGCGATTTTCCAGTTCGAGGATCCATTAATTTGGGGGAGAGTTCTAATAGGGGGACCAAGAAAAAGTCTCGGCCTGCTAAATCATAATGGGGGATTGTTAATTTATCACTTTCTAGTACTAAATCACCAAAAAGGGCGATGTCTAGGTCGAGGGTGCGTTCATCCCATTTAAGTTGGGTGCGCCGCCTGCCCAGATCTTTTTCTATCTGAAGGAGTTGGTCGAGCAGGTCTTGGGGGGAAAGTTCAGTCCAAAAACACAAGGCCGCGTTTAGATACGCCCCTTGTTTTAAGCCTTGATAAGGTGCGCTGAGGTAGTACCTAGAAACCTTGAATTGTTCTGGGAATTCAGCTTGAAGCCGCGCCGCCGCTTGGTCCAGATAGGAAGCCCTAGGCTCGAGGTTTGAGCCTAGGCAAATATGGACCAGAGGCATTAAAAATGGTAATGGAAGTGGGCCAATTCAACCTCGCCAGGGCCGCGCCAATGAATTGGACGGAAGTCTTCACCTCCGACTACTCTAGTGCGGTTGGGGTCAAAACTGATCCCAGACATGGACAGGTAAACCCCCACAAAAAGCCCGCCGATCCCGCCGTAAGTAGCGCCTTCGATAAATTTGGCGGTCATGTTGGTAAAGCCGTAGCGCTCCCCTTTTGATTTTGTGTCGTCGAGGATGTTGAGGCCGGTGTAAAGCATCCCGCCCGTCAGGCTTCCCCACAACACGTTTAAAAAGACGTTACGCATCGGGGGGTTAGGCCCTCCGACCCCATCGCCCATCGCAGTCCCTCCACCCCCGCTTGCAGACATCTGGGCCAATAGGGGTTGGTTGGGTACAAGCAGGGCCAAGAGTAAACCCAGGATAAGCAGCTTCTTCAAAAAGGACATAGTCGCCTTGATGTTGGGTTGCCCCCGGGTCAGCCTGTCTCTCAAACGTTCAGGTCTTTCCTGAAAACCTTTGACGGATAAAAGGTCACCACAACCCGTTCCGAAATCTCATAGGCCACCTTGGTCTTGGGATTGCGGCCCATACGGGGTTTTTTGTGGCGTACTTTAAAGTGGCCAAACCCGGAGATCATTACTTCTTCGCCAGAACGCAGCGAGTCTTTAATGATAGTCAAAATCGCTTCTACCAAAGCTTTGGCGTATTTTCGATCTAACGTGATTTTGGTCATCACATCACGAATAATGTCTTCTTTGATCCTAGTCATCTGCGTCTCTTGGTTGGTTAAATTCCGCTCCGCGATTGTCCTTTGGACGTCCTGTCCGTTGGAAACATTTAGGGAGTATAGAGGGTTGTTTGGCCCCCTGCAATAGGATTTTTCCGCGCAGTAATCGCATTAGACAAGTGCCAAGGCTTGGCTATATACTTCAGGAATGCTAGTTTAGTTCCTAAATCGGGAGGGGGATGACTTTTTTTGCAATTTTTTATTTCTTGGTATGGCCTTTAGGGATGGACCTTCGGGCCCAGTCCGCCTTTGGGAGCCCGCCGCCCAATCTTGAACCTAAATTAGAGATCTTGGCCGAAGCCGAATCGCAACCGGGGGGCCAGATTTTTTTAAAAGTGATTGGTCGCCTGGAACCTGGGTTCCACCTTTATTCCATCAAAACTCAAAAGGGCCCCAAACCCACCCGGCTTGAGATTGAAACCCCTGGAATAAGGGCCTTGGGCGAGACCGAGGAGTCTGCCCCTAAACTAAAGCTAGATGAGGCCTTAGAGGAAAAACTCTGGGTGCATGAAAACGAATTTTTTTTAAAAAAAACCTTGGTGGGAAAACCCCTAGAAGGCCGCGAGCTCAAAGGCTTTATTTTTTTTCAACTTTGCGATAACTTGATCTGCCTGAACCCCCAAAAAAAATATTTCACCACGCTCCTAAAATAGATGCGCCACCTCTGGAATTTTTTAGTGATCACCCACTGCCTTTTGGTGACCTTAAAGGTCTCGCTCATTACCTTGTTTGAGCTACCCTTTGGGGGCTGTTCTAGGGAAAAAATGAACCGGCGGGTTCGGGGGTGGGCGCAGTCGCTGGTCGATTTTATTGGGGTAGAGCTAGAGGTCGAAGGACTGCCCGAACTCAAAGAGGGGGGCCGTTACGTCTTGATGTGTAACCATTCGAGCCTTTATGACATACCCATCTCGATGGTGGCCTTTGATGCGCCGATACGGATGATTGCCAAGAGCGAACTGTTTAAGGTGCCCGTTTGGGGGCAGGCGATGTTGGCTTCGGGTTTTATGCCTATTGACCGCGATGACCGGCGGCAAGCCGCGCTAGATCTGGAATACGCCAAAACCCAAATGGAACAGGGCACTTTGGTTTGGGTCGCCCCAGAGGGCACCCGTTCGCGAGAGGGCCAAATTGCCGAGTTTAAACCGGGTGGTTTTAAGCTGGCGATGGACATGGGGGCCCAGATTATCCCCATGGGTATTGAGGGGGCGTTTCAGATTATGCCTGCTGGCAGTCTTAAGATTATGCGCCATCAAAAGGTTAAGGTGCGTATTGGTCAGCCGATTGACACCACGGGCATGGGCAAGGATAAACGCAAGCCTTTAATGGTAGAGCTTCGAAAAACCATTGCTGAACTGGCTGGGCAACCGGATCCATTAGAGGAAAATGCCTGAACTGCCCGAGGTGGAGACCCTCCGCCGGGAACTTAGTCAGGCGTTAGTGGGCTTTTGTATTAAAAAGGTCACCGTTAATCGCGCCAGCGTGGTCAAGGGGGCACCAGACAGTCTAAAGGCTTTAAATGGCCGCGCTTTTGGTCCAGTATTAAGGCGGGCGAAATACCTTCTATTTACCTTTGGAGAAGGCCCCACCTTGCTGGCTCACTTAGGGATGAGTGGCAAGTTTATTGTCGATCAAAACCAAACCCACCAAGGGCCCCACGACCGAGTGGTATTTGATCTGGACCAGGGCAGACGGCTGATCTTTTGCGAGATGCGCTGTTTTGGGTTTTTAGAACTGGCCGAAAAGGTTGAGCGCCACCCTCGCTTAAGCAAACTGGGCAAAGACCCATTAGAAACCCTCAATCCAAATTGGCTCAAAGCCCAGTGGCAAGGGCGCAAAAAACCGGTGAAGTCACTTCTACTCGACCAAAACATCCTGGCCGGGATTGGGAACATCTACGCCAGCGAGATCCTCTTCGCCGCCCAAATCCACCCCCAAACCCCTGGCGGGGATTTGGGCTTAAAACAACTTTCTCGCCTGTTAAAAGAAACTAAACGGATTTTAGAGCTGGCCTTGGTTCATAACGGCACCAGCATCTCTGACTACCGCCGGGTGGACGATAAAACCGGTGAATTCCAGGACTTTTTGCAGGTTTACGGCCAAGCGGAGGCCCCCTGCCCGGTTTGTGGGGCACCCATACAAAGGTTAGTGCAATCAGGTCGTAGCAGCTTTTTTTGTGGGCATTGCCAAAAATGAATGAGTCCATTGGGCTGTTAAACAAGGTTTTTGGGTTCGAAGGCTTTCGCGGGGAGCAAGAGGCGATTTGTAGCCAGATTTTAGGTGGCGGCGACGCCTTGGTGTTGATGCCAACAGGGGGCGGAAAATCCCTTTGTTATCAATTGCCCGCGCTGTTACTGCCAGGCACGGCCTTGGTGGTTTCACCCTTGATTGCTTTAATGAAGGATCAAGTCGAATCTTTGCGGGAGCTTGGGGTGCAGGCGGGATTTTTAAACAGCAGCCAAAGCCCCGCCGAGGCCCGTGAGGTGGAAGCCAAACTTTTAAGGGGAGAGCTTAAACTCCTCTATGTTGCCCCCGAGCGGCTTAATACCGACAGCTTTTACCACCTTTTGCGGCGTTTTCAGGTAAGTTTATTTGCGGTGGACGAAGCGCACTGTGTCTCCAAATGGGGCCACGACTTCCGCCCTGAATATTTACAGTTAGCCAGACTTTTTGGCTATTTCCCCAATATCCCCAAAATCGCCCTGACCGCTACGGCAGATCAAGCGACCAAAGAGGAAATCATCCAACGATTGGGGCTAGAGAGGGCTCAGGTCTTTATTTCTAGCTTCGACCGACCCAATCTTTTTTACCGCATTGCCCACAAACAGGATGGCCGCCGCCAACTATTAGCCTTTATTCAAAGCAAACATGCAGGCGAAGCAGGGATTGTTTATTGTTTGAGCCGAAAAAAGGTGGAGGACACCGCCAAGTGGCTCTGTACCCAGGGGATCAAGGCACTTCCCTACCACGCAGGGCTGGCGCCAGAGCAGCGGGCCAGGAATCAAGAGGTGTTTATTAAAAAAGAGGGCCTAGTGATGGTGGCTACCATCGCTTTTGGGATGGGTATCGATAAGCCAGATATTAGGTTTGTGGTACACATGGACCTCCCTAAAAACCTAGAGGCCTATTATCAAGAAACAGGCCGCGCCGGGCGCGATGGCCTCAAGGCAGACCTGTTCCTACTCTACAATCTAGCCGATTTAATCACCCACCGCAAATTTGCCAATAACCCAGACCTCCCCCCCGAAGTGGCGGTCCATGAAGAGGCGCGGCGGGTTTGGTTTTTAAGTTTTTTAGAGTCGATTCGGTGCCGCCGGGAATCAATCCTCGAATATTTTGGCGAGAAATACCAAGGCCCTTGCGGGGCTTGTGACAACTGCCTAGACCGGCCCCAACAAAAAGAAGGCACCTTGCTGGCTCAACAGGCGTTGTCTAACATTTATCGCACGGGCCAACGTTATGGAGTAGGCCATTTGGTGCAGGTGTTAATGGGGGCCTCCAGTCCAAAAATAAAACAATTAGGCCATGATCAACTTAGCACCTACGGGTTGGGCCGAAGTGCCAGCGAGGAAGATTGGAAGGGGGTTTACCGGCAGTTGATGGCCCAAGGGTTGGTCAAGGTGGACCCCGAAGGAGGAGGCTTATTTTTAAGTGACCTCGCCCGACCTGTGCTCAAGGGACAAGCCCCGGTTTTTCTGCGCGAGGACGCGGTTTCTTTCCAGCGCTTAGCCAAGACCAGCAGCCGTCCAACTCGCCCGGTTGCCGCCGAATTCAGTCGGTCCGATTCGAAGGACCTATTCGAACGCTTGCGCCAGCTTCGCCGTGAACTAGCCAGCGAGCGCGACCTGCCCCCCTATATGATTTTTAACGACAAAAGCCTTTGGGAAATGGCTGAAGTCCGGCCACAAAGCCTGATTGCCTTAGGCCATCTCTATGGGGTAGGGGAGGTCAAGTTAGAGCATTATGGCGATGATTTTTTAAGGGTTATTAGGGATTTTGAGGCGGGTTAGCCCTATCCTTGCCCAGGTCTGAGATCAGTGACTTTAAAAACAGCGACTTCGCCCAGCCCAAAAGGGGAAGGATCATAAAAAGACCAATCCCCAAATTTTGCCAATAAGCCAGTTCCTCGGCCCAAGCGGACCAAAAGGCTTTCGCCAGCCAGTATGGCGGGAAGACTAGGCCAATGAGGTTCCCATAAGGCGGGGTGAGGAAATAGGCCAAAATCGGCAGTCCGCCTAAGATCTGAAGCAGCCGCGCCAAGGCCATGGCCCCCTCACGGTTGGCAGAAAAAGAAAATAACAAGAGACAAAGCAGCGGGGTTTGCAGGCTCGCCGCCAAGGCCATCCAGAGGATTGGGGCTAGGTCTAAAGGCTCATGAGGGGCAATTAAGAGGCAACCCAGAATTGTAAGATAAGAGAGGAGCGCGGGCACCCAAAGCCGGTAGGCCAGATAAGCCCTTTTAGGCAAGGGCAGCGCCAAAAGAGCGCAGAGCCCCGATTGCCGCTCTTCTAAAAGCAACTCAGCAGCCCATAATCCTAAGCTTAAAGGGGCAAGCCACAAAAAAAGGAAACCCAAAATCAAGGGGTAATGCGCGACAAGATCAAAATCGTCTTTAAGCCAAAAACTCAAACGAGGAAGTAACATCCGCGCCATTAAGGCGTTGAGCCAAGGGGTCAGTAAGAGCAGGCCAAGGCGCGAGTCCCGGCGGCTTCTAAGCCCATCACCTTTTATTAATTGCCAAAGAGGCTTAAGCCCTTCCATCACTCCTCAAGGCTTGAGCCGCCATCCAGTAAGCAAAAAAAGCCCACCCGAAAGACAATAGCCACCCCTCGGTCCGATCAGGCCACAACATAAGGCTTAGCGGACCGTAACCGGGCAAGAGACGAAGGAACCAAATTGGCCAACCGGCCAGCAGACCCATCCCTGGGAGTTGGTATAAAAATACCAAACCTAAAGCCGGAAAAATAAAATCGCCCATGGCAGGCCGCTTTAATGCGAAATAGAGCCCCCAACCGGTTTGGGCGAACCCGAGTAGGATCAGGCCAGGCAAGTGGAAAAGTGCTTGAACCCCCAGTGCCCCAATCCCTGAAGCTAGACCAAAACCAATAAAGACCAGGGCAGCACTAAAAAATTTGCCTGCTAAATATTCCTTGGTTTTAAGCGGGGAGGCCTTTAGGAGTCCCCAAGCCCCTTCGCGGCGTTCAAGCCATAACAAAGTGGCGCTCAAAAAAAGTCCGGTTCCACCAATGCCGGTGACCAACCCCAAGGGTAAAGCTAAAGCCCTTTGTTCAGGTGAAAAAAAAGCTCTTACCAAGAGCCCCGCCATTAGCCCTAATCCCAAGGCCAGGGGGGCAAAGCGGTAGCGGAACATCAATAGTAATTCGAGCCTAGTTTGCGTCCAAACCCGTCCCATTAGCCTTCCCCATTATAAATAATCTCGCGCCTCAAAGGGGCCTCCCCGTGAACTCCCGGTAAGCTTGGGCGAGGTCGGCGTTTTGGGTGTAGAGCGCTTTGGGGCCTAAAGCAAGTAGGCGTTGGAATTCAGGGTTTTGGTCCAGACCTAAAAGTGGGAATCGGGCCTCCCGAAGCTCGCCTTTTTCCTCCCATTCTAGGACCAGCGGGTTTTCTTGGCGGTTTTTTAGCAGTTGCAAAATATTTCCTTGAGCCAATATCTTCCCCCCTGCCATAAAGCCCACTTGGTCGGCGAGATGGGCTGTAAAGTCAATTGAGTCCGCAGTAAAAAACAGGGTTTTGCCGGCCTCTTTTTCCGTTTTTAGGAGGCGCTCAATTTGCAAAACCCAATCGGGCTCCAGCCCTTGGCCGGGCTGGTCTAAGAGCAAGATCGAGGGGTTGTGTAGGAGTGCCCTGGCTAAACTTAACCGGCGGGCTTCACCTTGGGAAAGCTGGCCTGCTGGCTGGTCTCTCAACGACCTTAAACCCAATTGGTCTAATAATTCGTCGATCGGGCGACAGGGACCTTGGTAAAAACCTTTAAAATACTGCAAATTTTCAAAGACACTAAGCCGCAAATAATGCCCTTCGCTTAAGAGACCCAGACTTTCATAAATCCCTTGATCCGCCGTTTCCAGAGGTTGGGTGCCCAACTGAATTTGACCTTGATAACCCCTTAGAAGCCCAGCTAAAACCTGAACCAAAGTGGTTTTGCCAGCGCCTTTAGGGCCTAAAAGCACAAACGCCTCTCCTGTTTTAATATCCAAGTCGATTTGATCGATGGCTGGGCTGGCTTGATGGCTAAAAGAAAAACGCAGGCCTTTGGTTTTTATCATCTTAATCTAAGCTGGTTTGGATGATTTTTAAGCTTTTTAAGGCGGCCTCAAAATCGAAATTATCGATTTGCTCGAACATTTCCTTGGCCACAAAGGCCGAAGGGTGCGGGCCTAAAAGTCGCTCTAACTCCTGAGCCAAGCGCTCTGCGTGAATCGCCTCGCCACGACCGATAGCCGGTTCTAACTCAACCATTTTTGCCCGTGCCTCCTCCAGATATATCTCCCCCGTGGGTGCGCTGACAGGCTGGAATTGCTCCAGTGTTTTAGACAATTTTTCAATCGAATCGAGTACTTCCTTTAAGGACAAAAGACAGGCTGGGCCTGCTAATAAAATCCCCTCGTGGTCTAGTTCTTTGGCGCGGTTTTCTAACTCTTCTGCAGTTTTGGCCAAACCCTCGGCAGAGATGTTTCCCGCAGTGCCCCTTATTTTGTGGCCAAGAGCAGCGATTTTGGAGAACTCAACTGAACCTATTAATTGTTCGAGTGCCTTGGCCGTTTCTAGGTTTTGCCGGCGGAAGTCTTTGAGGGCGTCCAGATAGGCCCGCTGCGAATCGCCCCACCGGCAAAGCCCTTTGGCCAATTCGATTCCTGGGACTTCTATAGACCCTAAATCGGTTTCGCTTTCACTGGGTTTCGCCTGAACCTCGGGCAGCTGGCCTAATAAGTTGCTGATTAAAGGGAAAAGCCGATTAAAATCCACCGGTTTGGCAACTAAGCCGTCCATTCCTGATTCAAACACCGCCCCTCTGGCTAATTCTTGATCAGTGCCGGAGATGGCTAAAATCGGGGTGCGTTTGAGATGTTGCTCCTCCTCAAACCGGCGCAGGGCCAAAGCGGTCTCAAATCCGTTTAAGCCAGGGAGTTGCAAATCCAATAAAATCAGATCATAAGACCGGTTGTTCACCCGCTCTAAAGCCTCTTCCCCAGAGACCGCCAAGGAGACCTGGATCATCTTTTCTTTTAACCGGGTTTCCAACAAGAGGCGGTTGGTCGAGTCGTCATCGACCACTAAAACCTTGGCACTGCGTCCGAAACTTAAGGTTTTCGAATCCGCCAAAGTGACGGGCTCTTCGCTTTGGATCAGGCCTAAGCGACGAGCGGCGTCCATGATTCGTTCTTTAAGTTCCTCGCGTTTGACCGGTTTAAATAAAAACAAGGGCTCACCCAATTCGATCAGGGCTTTTTGGTATTGGGGGGTAAAAAAGGAAAATAGGAAGACAATCGGGGTTTTTTTATAGGCTAAATTTTCCTTTATTTGACGAGCCAAGGTGATGCCGTCGATATCAGGCATTTGCACGTCCATAATAATCAACTCAAACGGCCTCGCCTTGGCCCGCTCGATCTGGTACAGCGCCTCTTTAGGCCCTTGGGCCAACCTAGGATTGAGCCCCCAACTGGTTAGAATCGACTGGAAGTTTTCCAGATTTGTCGGGTTGTCGTCGATCACTAACACCTGTTTAAGTGGAAGCCCCTGCAAGGTTTTAGAGCGCTCATCTGGTTGATTTTTAGGCAATTTTAAGATGAGATTAAAATAAAAAGTGGTTCCTTGGCCCAAAGTGGAATCCACCCTAATCTTGCCCCCCATTAACTCAACAAGCTGTTTGGCGATGGTAGTACCCAGACCGGTCCCTCCGTATTTACGGGTGGTCGAGTCGTCGGTCTGAGTGAAGGATTCAAATATTTTGTCGATCCGGTCTGCCGGAATACCAATGCCCGTGTCTTTGACCGAAAAAGCGAGGGTAATCTCTTGTTCGCTCCGTTCCTTTTGACTGAGCTGGATTACGACCGAGCCGGTTTCGGTAAATTTGATAGCGTTACCGATCAGGTTGACCAAAATCTGCCTTAGTCTAGTGGGGTCTCCCATTACAAAAGCGGGTACCTGGGGCTCTATCTTTAAAATAAAATCGAGCCCTTTTTTTTGCGCATCTAGGCTAAGGGTCTCCATGCACTCTTCTAGGAGTTGCTCTAAATCAAAACCAATCACTTCTAGGGTAAGGTGGTCGCCTTCCATCTTGGAAAGGTCAAGAATATCGTTAAGAAGTTTTAACAAAGACTTAGCCCCGCCATTGGCGGCTTTGATGTAGCGTCTTTGGTTCTGGTTTAGATTGGTTTCTAAAGCTAGTTCCGTCATCCCCAAGATCCCGTTCATCGGGGTGCGGATTTCATGAGAGATGTTAGCTAAAAAGGAGGATTTCAAGCGGTTGGCTACCTGTGCCTCTTCCTTGGCCCGGATTAATTTGGCCTCCATTTTTTTTTGTTCGGTAATGTCTCGAATTAGCCCGGTATAAATGGTTTCTGAGCGGTAGAGGGTCTCGGAGATGGAGATATAGGCTGGATGAAGCCCCTGGTCCTTGTGTAATACACTTACCTCTTGGCCTTTGCCTACCTTGGACTTGATCACCTGCTCCATGTATTTATCCAGACTTTCAAGCGCCTCTTCGGTCCCTGGCAGTAGATTAGAGATATTAAGCCCCAAGGCCTCTTCTTCGGTATATCCAAAAATATCTTCTGCCGCTCGGTTAAAAGATTGGATCAAACCTCGATGGTTAAAGGTAATAATCCCATCTACCGCCGAATCCACAATCGCAAGATGACGACCATAGGATTCGACTAGGCTGTTTTTCATGCGGTTAAAGGTGATGGTCAGATCCCCTAATTCATCATTGGTTTCCACTGGAATATCTTGGCCTAAGTCCCCGGCGGCAAAGGCGTGACTGGCGTGGGCTAGGTGGTGAATGGGGCGCGTGATAGCAGCGGATTTTTTAGCCGAAAACCAAAGAGCACTAATGATCATTATTAAAACTAGTAGCAGATTAACCCCCATCGAAACCGTCGCAATTAAGGTGGCTTGATTGGCGTCGCCAGCAATCTCACCACCCAAGATTTCGTCGAGTTCTAAAATCGCTTGGGTGACCCTGGCTTGCAAGGGCATCATCTGGGTGCTCTGCAAATAGAGCGAGCGGTTCCAGTCGGGCGCTTGTCGAGCTTGGAAAACCTCATGGCAGACGCTCTGGTATCGCAGGAGTCCCGCATTAAATCCACTAAGGGCAGGCGCCATCAGCGGAGAAGCCTCCTTTTGGGCTTCGGCTAATAGTTGGTTTACTTGAGCGAAATCCTCATCTAGCACTTGGGCCTCGCCGCCTTCATCTAAATAGCTCAACACCCGCAGATTGATTTTTTCAAGGTCTTCACCAAGCCGTCTGATTGATTTTTTAAATCCCCCTCCCCCGGTTCTCGTTAACCGTTCGGCTGCCTCGGACAAGTCCCGGTAGAGGGGCATGCCAGACTGGTTATAGAGTAACCGGGCTGGTTGCTCTTCAGGGGTGTGGGCCAGGGATTCAATTTGGGCTTGAATACTGTGAAGTTCGGCCAAAAGATCAATTAGCTGGTCCAGGTGCCGGTTAATTTCGGTCTCATCCTGGGTGGTCAGATCTTTGAGATTTTTGTAGCTAGGATAGACAAATTCCTTCCAAACCTGATTGCGTAGAACCCGCGACTCTTGGCTGGGCAGGGTTATGTAGTTAAGAAGAATAGTGGCACTTTGGTAAACCCCACGGTCAATATGGTCTAGCGCCTCCATTCGAGGCTGGCTGATCAAAGCCAATTTATGGGTCGAAGAACGTAGCCATAAAGTCGTAAAAAAAGCGACCAACAAAAGCAACACGCCAATGGCGGCGAGGCTTAGGTGGCTTATGAGCATTTGTTGTTTTAAACTGCTGCGCTTCGCTTTCATCTAAAATCCAAGTCTGGTTAGCAAAGCCAGCTTACCCCAAGCAAATGGCCTTGCCTAGCGGGGCACTTGACAATTATGGAGCAAAAAAGCCTGGATTACCGATGAAAAACAAACAAGAATACTTTGCCAGTTTAAAAGCCTTATCCGAAAAAGGGATCAACCGGGTTGGGGTCTTGGACCCGGCGGACTATCCTGGTTTTGCTCAACTAGGAAGCGGGCGCTTGGTGCTTTTGATGATGGGTGGTTCCAGGTTTTGGGAATGGGCGTTGGCCCATTGGCCCAACACGCCCGATCCGCTGGATCAACTTTCAAAGCAAATAGTTCAACAATGGACCCAAGGTCTAGCATTAGAGGGGGTACATCTACTTTATCCAAGCGGGCTATGGCCTTTGGGGGATTTATTGCCAGCTTTAGGTATAAGCCCCAGTCCGTTAGGGATCGGGATCGACCCAGAATGGGGCCTTTGGAACGCCCTGCGAGCCGTGATCTTTACCCAGTCTTTGTTGCCCCTAAGTCCGCCAATCCAGGCGGTTCCCCCTTGCCAAACCTGTCATTCCCGCCCTTGTTTGGCCGCTTGCGGCGCCCAGGCCGTGCAATGGCCAGGGCCTTTTGACGGGCAAAGATGTCGAGCTTTTCGATTGGCTAAAGGTTCGCCCTGCGCCCAAGACTGCCCGGCTAGGCGGGCCTGCCCCCTGGGCAAGCCCTACCCAGACGAGCAAATCGCCTACCACACTTTAAAAAGTTTGGAGATGATTAAAGGAAGTTAACCCAAGCCCCCAGCAAGTGCAGGGGGGGTTGGTTAATAAACGATCTGACCGACCTTGAGGTCGTGTAACCATTCGAGGAAAGTTTTAATCATCTTACCCTGGTATATTAGCCCGTGTTGCGGGGCTAAAAAGTCCAGATCAAGCTCTAAAACCCGCTCGCACCACTGGTTTTTATGCTCGTTGCTACCTAACCACCGTTTGTGGAACCCTTCAATTAGTGGGAGGTGGGCATCGAAGTTCTTAACAAAGGGATCATCGCCGTCTTTAGGGATAATCGCCGCCCCAATATCTCCAGAAAACAATATCTTAGCTTCTGGATCATAGAGGCTAAAGTTGCCCGAACTATGAACATAATGAGCTGGAATCGCCTGGAGGTTAAGGTTACCCAAAGGGATCGACATACCCTCGTCAGGTATTAATTCAAAAGTGTTGGCGGCGCCTGCAAAGTGTAACATAAAGCCCAACCAGATCTTGGGCAGATAAACCTTGAGGTCCGGTTTGATCTGCAACCAAAGGGCGATACTAGAGAAAACGTCCGGGTCTTGATGGGTGCAAAACACCCGATCAATCGCAGCAAAATCCACAATCTCGGCAATAGAAGAGACTATCTCTGGGAACACCTCGGTTCCACCTGGATCGGTCAAAAGCACACTAGAGCCCGACTGAATCACGTATTCCTTGGTGCCAACTAGATGGCTGGCCCTTTTGGGGTCTTTATAAAGACAGTACCATTTATGGTCGCCTTTTTCGTATATCGGCAGGTATTTTTTCATAAACTAACACTCCTGTTGCTTGCCGAACCTACGTTGAGACCTCTAAGCCAAGAGATAAACTGTTTAACCTGTTCCCCCTTGTAAATCGAGCCATGCTGGGGACACAAGAGTTGGATATCTAATTCCGCCACCCGCGCACACCAAGCGTTTTTGTGATCGTTGCTGCCTAACCAACGGCGGTGGAAATATTCGATATGGGGGATATGGGCTTCGAAATTTTGCACAAACAAATGGCGTTGGTCGTCGGGCAAGAGGGCCGCGCCGATGTCGCCAGAAAAATAGATCTTAGCCTGCCGGTCAAACAGATGAAAATTGCCGGCAGAATGACAATGGTGGGCAGGGATCACGTCTAGTTTATAGCCACCCAGGTCAATCACCATTCCCTTGTCGTCGATAGAGATATAGGTCTCCTCGGTGCCACCAAAATGGGGCACAAAACTTTTCCAAAGCCAGGAGATGTAACATTTAATCTGGGGATTGATCTCTTGCCACAAAGACAGCGAACTGGCGATGTCTGGGTCTTGATGGCTGGCGAACACCCGGTTGATTTTCATAGGGTCCACCACCTGCACCAAAGTCGAAAGAACCGCCGGAAAAACCGCAAATCCACCTGGATCTAGCAAAATATGGTCGTCCCGGTGGGATATTAGGTATTCATTGGAGTCAAGAATATCTGCCGGTTTTTTGGGGTCCATGTAGAGCACCGTCCAGCGGTGCTCACCGCGCTCAAAGAGGACGTGGTATTTTTTCATGCCCTAAATCTCCTCTGCGCTCATGCTGCTAAACAGGTTTTTGATCACCCCGAATTCAGTAGAAATCTTTTCTAAGAGATCAAAAAGGCGATCAATCGACTCTTGCATGGTCTCGGTAATGATACGGAATTTTTCCTCAGAGCCTACAATATAAACCGCTTTGATTTTGCCTCCAATGGCCATGGTTTTGCCAATGTTAACCAACGCAATGAGATTGTCCAGACTTCGCGACATAGCAGAGGTGTTTCGCTTTAAAATCGAAACATCGTAGTTTGTGATCTGACTTTGGACTAGACGCACCATCTTTTCGAGCTTGGGTTGCTCCTGATAAGCCATTTTAAACAGGCGGTAAAATCGCATTATAGTCAGTAGTTGACCAAAACTTTGGGCGGTAGTGTCTAGGCAGTAAAAAGCAGTGTCCCGACCCAAGCGAGCCGATTCTGTAACGTTGGCCGACATGTTTTGGATCTCTGAGCTAAGCTTCATAAAACTGTCGTTATTCGCCTGTTTAGACGCGATTCCCGCGTTAATGGCGATAAATTCTAAAGAGGCGCACTCCTCCACCAATTCATCATAGTGATTGGCAATGGCTACGTAAGAATTGGATGCTTGTCGAAGTTCACGGAGCATAATAAAAGGCTCGAAGGTTTTGGTTGGAAATTAACAGGCCTTACCCATTATCGCAAGAGTCAAAGGTTGGGCATTGGTTCTATTTTATATAAAATGATCCACTAAACGGAGTAACTCTTGGCGTTGGTTGAGCCCTGGATCAAGCCAGACTGCTTTTAAAATCTCCCGATGAACCCGACCCAAGGCCTTACCCTTAAGGCCCCGATTGATCAGGTCGCTCGAGGATAACTCCAGATCGGCAAGTACTAAAGGTTCACCCGCAGCTAAAAGGTCCAAGCTTTTTTTCCACACAGGCACCCCTAAAATCACTTCAGCCGCTTGGGCGCCGTAAGCCCGGTTTTCGGGAGGGAGAGCACTTAAATAAGATTTTAAGGTGACCGCAGAGGTCCAATCTTGTTCTTTTCGCTCTAACAACAAGCAAGCCATCCGTTTCTCTTTTTTAGACAAGCGTAGGTCTTCTGGAGGGAATTTGAGCCCTTTTTCCACCGCCACCCAGAAAGCCAAAGGGGTTTGGTCTTCTAAGGTGAGTAACTGCTCAATCACCTGTGAATGACGGGATTTACTTAAGCGGCCAGAAAAAATTTGTAAGGTAGTTAGTACCTTGGTTAAAAATAGGTTGTCTCGGCTGGGTATTTTGCGGATTTTGTTGAGTTCTTCGTATATTCGTTCTAAGGAAAGTTGGGTTCCATCAAAACAAGCCTGCACCTGAAGTAGCTCGTCAGGGTCATAAGTAAATCCGTAGGGTGCCAATTTAGCAATCATCCGCAAATAACGAATCGCTCTCAAATGATCTTCTTTGATTCGCTCTGCCGCCCTGCCAACAAAATGGATTTTTTTGTTTTTAAAGTCTTCTAGGCCACCTTGGCTATCAACCAAAGTCCCGTCGATTGGGTTAAACGCAAGGGCATTGATTTTTAGGTCTCTACGCAGTTGGTCTTCTTCAATGGTTTTGGCAAAGGCAACCACCGCCCGCCTACCATCGGTTTCCACGTCTTTGCGAAAACGGGTTACCTCAAAGCTGTAAGAGCCTGATAAAATAGTTAAAGTTCCATGATCCACCCCCGTAGGAATCACCCGCTTAAAAAGCGTCTGGGTCACTTCAAGCGGACAATCGGTCGCTAAATCAAAGTCTTTGGGGATAAGGCCTAAAAGCAAATCTCGCACACAACCCCCCACTAGATAACACTGGTAGCCAGCCCGGTGATAACAAGTCACTAGCGACAATAAGTGTTCTCTAAGTAGAGGGTCAACCTCGGAAAAGCTTTTTTGGATCATCACTTGGCAGCTTGAGGCCACTCCTTTAGGGTTGGTGGAACCATATTAGAACGCTTAAGAGCTTCTTGTAACCCCCCATGAAAAAAGAGCGTATTGACCAACTTTTGCTTAACCAAGGCCTCGTACCAACCTTAGAGCGGGCCAGGGCTTTGTTGATGGCAGGGCGGGTTTTGGTGGGAAATCAGCCGGTGACCAAGCCGGGGGCCTTGGTGACGGGGGATGCCCAGGTTCGCCTTAAAGGCGAGGAACTTCCCTTTGTTGGGCGCGGTGGACTCAAGCTGGAGGCGGCTTTAGAAACTTGGGAAATAGACCTAAAAGGGCAACTTTGTTTGGACGTCGGGGCCAGCACTGGGGGCTTTTCTGACTGTATGTTACAAGCTGGGGCGGCTTTGGTTTGGGCGGTTGATTCTGGGCAAAACCAGTTAGACCAACGGCTCCGCCGAGACCGCCGGGTAATCTGTTTAGAAAAAACCAACTTTCGCTATGCACAATTAGAATTGACCGGGTCTTATGTCGATTTTGCCGCCGTTGATGTCTCTTTTATCTCGCTAAAACTAATCTTGGGGCCACTTTATGGACTTTTAGTCAAGGGCGGTCACGCGGTGGTTTTAGTCAAACCCCAATTTGAGGCAGGCCGGGGCCAGATTGGTAAAGGTGGCCTAGTAGAGGACCCCCTTGTCCGCCAAGAGGTCGTCCGCCAAATCGTCGAATTTGCCCAGGCCCTCGGCTTTTTGGTCCGAGCGATGAGGGAAAGTCCGATTGAAGGGAAAAAAAGTGGAAACCTAGAAACCCTTTTGTGGCTTGAAAAATAGAGTTTTTAGTCTTTGGGACTAAATGCGAGGCTTGAAATATGCATTTTTATTGTACTAAAAGGGGGAAAACCTTATTTTGCAATGGGATAAAAAAATGGGGAAAAACAATCAAAGTTATTTCGGGTCATTGCTTTTGTTGGCTATAGTCCTGCTTGCCCCCCAAGCCCTAAGGGCTGACGATTGGGAACAAGGGCGTAAAGAGCGGCCTGTGCAAATGCAGATAAACATTATTGGCGGAGGAGTGTTTGGTTATCATTTAAACGATATCTTGTACATCGGCGCACTCCAAACCAATCCATATACCACTGATTCTGCCCAAAACCCGGATCAAGTGACCAGCCAAACCGTTTATAACCAAGACGGAATGACGCGGGAAATCTGGAACCAATCGCGTCATGCTGCGGTAGAGCTGCGCATTACCCCTTGGCCCTTTGGGTTTTACTTTTCTGGAGGTTATGTTCGTACAGAAGAGGAATATTTTACTCAAACCTTTGATAAACGGTCGAGAACGATTGGCTCGGGGACCTATAACACCGGATTCGAGGTGGATGTGCGCGCTCCAAGGTACGTCAGTGCGGCCTTCGGGATGGGAATCAACCATGTGCAAACCAACGGTTTTTCTTGGGGATTTGGTTTTATCGGCGGTTCTTCGCTTCGCAAAGACCTAAAGGTGAGTATTACCGGCTGGGACGAAGCCCCCAGCGCCGAGGACCTCGCCGAATTTGAGGATTACGTCAACAAAACGGCCTCCTATTCAGGCGGTGGAATACTCGTCCTTTCGCTGGGTTATAACTTCTAACCCAGTCCTATAGGGTCACCCGGTTGGAGGGCTTTGATTTTATAAAATTACCTAGCCCCTTTTTCGATTGTGTTTACCCCAATGCCCCCCCTTCAAGGTGGGGCCCTCCCCCTACAATGGTGTTCAACTTGCATTTTACCTCTTTGGATTTAATCAATTCGAGGAGCAATCTTGAAAAAATGGCGGTTGTTTGGGGTCTTTATTGCGGGGCTTCTTTCCTCTAGTCCCGCATTGGCGGGGGATTATTTAATAGGGGCAGGCTATTTTTTAGAAGAGGCCACCTATTCGCTGCACCAAGAAAACGGCGAAACCTTAGAAAAAGGAACCGCTACCTCCGCCGGACAAGCAGGGGTGGCACTCGGCTATGCCTCCACCCCTAAATTGGGCAGTAGCCCCGTGGGCTTAGGGCTCCAATTTGAACTCGGTGGCAATGGGTTCCAAACCAAGCAACAGGTGGTCAAAAGTACCTCCCAGGGAACGATCAACCTGGATTTGGGTACAATAACAAATAACAATCTGTATTTCCTGATGCCCTCCCTGTTTGTTTACGCTAGAGCGGGGGGCGGTTTTTTTAGTCTTGGTGCGGGGATGGGTTATGCTAATTATAAAAGTGAAGGGGACCTGTACATGACCGATGGCTTGGAGGCTACCGATATTTGCAAACAAGCAGAAACCATCGAATTAGTCCAAGGAAACTGTCAAAAGGTAGCCTATTCAATATCAGGTAAGGTTTTCCCTACCCAATATTTTGCTTGGTACCGGAGCCGCTCCTGGGGTATCCGGCTTGCTCAAGTTCAGTTTAATAGCAGTAAAAATATCAACCAACGGTTGGCGGAAAACTCGACTAGCGCAATGCTAATTTGGTTTTTTTAAAGAAGCAGGGGGTTACTTCTGGCAAAAGCCAATCGAACCCTTTTTACACAACATGCCGTCGGTCCATTTAGCCCCCTGGAACTGGGTGCCATGGTGGGCTGGGGCGATCAACTGGGCTCCGTTTAGCCTCGTATCTTTCATATTCGCCCCGTGCAGAGTGGTTTCTTCGATCACCGCATTTTCGAAATTGCTACCCGAAAGGTCGCTCAAATCCAATTTGGTCCAAATCAACCGGGCGTTTTTAAAAATGCTATTAGTTAATTGGGCGCGTTCGGCACGGGCTTGGGTGAGGTCTGTTTTTTCAAAGCTGGCCTTGTCGCCTTGGGCTTTTTTTAGATTAGCCAACCGCATATGAGCCCCCTTAAAGTCAGCCCCGTCCAGCTTGGTCCCCTCAAGGTTGGTTTCGATTAGGTTGGTTCCCCAAAGCTTGGCCCCTGCGAGATTGGCCCCTTCTAAGTGGGCTCCTTCGAGGTTAACGCCACTTAAATTAGCCTCCGATAGATCGGCCCCAGATAGATCAGCAAATTCCAGATTGGCCCCTGTGAAGTTACTACCTGAAAGATTGGCCCCTTTTAGATTTTCATACTGGAGCAGGGCTTCGGTCAGGTCGCACTTCTGGCAGGACTTTTGGAAGCGGGCGTCTGAGACATGGTCGGGATCGGCGGCCAATAGTGGGCCTCCACCGATAAACGCCCAACTCAAAAGGACAATCGCCAACTTCTTCATAAAAAACCGTTTATCGGATACATTCGCCTAAACTTCCCTTCAGGCATAGGGTCCCGTCACTCCAAAAGGCATCGTCTAGGTCGGCCCCTTCGAAATTAGTATAATATAAGCTAGCCCCAATCAATTTGGCTCCACCTAGCTTAGCGTGGTAAAGCGTGGCCCTCGTTAGGTCAGCATGGGTCAGGTTGGCCTTGGTTAGGTCGGCCCCACCCAGATGGGCATCTGTTAGACTGGCTCCTTGAAGGCTGGCTCCTTTGAGCTTGGCCTTGGTTAATTTTGCCCGGTCTAGTTTAACATCGTTGAGGTTAGCCTCTTCGAGGTTAACCCCGACTAGATAAAGCCCCGTTAAGTCGGCCCCTGAAAGGTCGCATTTGGGACAGGCACCTTTGGCGATCAACTGATCTACCAATGCTCGTTCAAAACCCCAAGCTGGTAATCCTAGGCACAATAAAAAAGATAAAATCAACACAAAACGCATAAGAGGCTCCTATGGCAGCTGACACCCTTTGGGGTATCACAAGCTCCCCCAAGTTACAACCGAATCCGCAGCATTTCCTTTTGGCCCCGCCTTCTTTGATCTCGCGACATAACCATCTAATATGTAAGCAGAGACTAGCCCACCAAAGCCCGCTTGGCCTCATTGAGCCGAATAAATTCTGCCTCAGAGCCTCCTTTGTCTGGGTGCAGGCTTTGGGCCAAAAATCGAAACCGGCTTTTGATGGCCTCTTCCGGGGCGCCGGGAGCCAGCCCCAAAACCTCCCAAGCCTCTTCCTTGGCCAGATGACGCCCAAACGACCACCAAAATTCTTCTAACATCGCGGTCACCTCGGCCCGACCTGTTTTTTTGAGTTGGTTTAGGTCTAAATAATAATCTCTCAACGGGTCTGGTTGGGTGAGGGTATGGGGTTGGGGGCCTTCCTTTAAAAGACGAATTTTTAGGCAATGAATTTCTAACCCCCGCCCTGTTTCTTGCAGCCGGTCTTGGAGTTGGTAAAGCAGGTGAAACAGAGTAAAATGGAGCCCAAAGAGTTGCCAGTCATCGTTTATTTCCACCCCGGCAAACGGAACCAAACGCCTTTTGCGCAGTTCTTCAGAAAGGTCCCATTCTTTGATCCCTTGGGGATGGTCCGCCAGAATGTCTAAGAGGACCGCAAACAAGGGCGGGTCCTCTGGGTTTAGCTGGGTGGGGCTCAATATTCGTTCTCCTTGGTTTCCGCTTCGGGCTAGATAAAGACAAATAAATCCCAAATCCATTGCCCAAGGGGCGCGGGCGGTGATAAACACGAGGTTATCAAGGTTCCTGGTTGCCTTACTATTCTAACAGGCCTTTCCCCTAATCACAAGAACCCAACCGATGTCCGAGACCCAAACGCCCCGAATCAATTGGTTTCCAGGGCACATGAAAAAGGCGCTGCGCGAGGCCATTGAAAAAGTAAAGATGGTCGATCTGGTCTTGGAGGTGCGCGACGCTCGGCTCCCCTTTTCTAGCGGGAACCGGGATTTAGAGGAAAAATTAGGCAAAACTAAAAGGATCATCCTGCTTAATAAAACCCTCTACGCCGAGCCCCGCAATCTGGCGTTGTGGGAGGCTTGGTATAAAAAACAGGGGTTGGTTTATTTGGCGGTGGATGCGCTCGATTTTCGTTCGGCTAAAAAAATCATCCCTCTCGCTCAGGAGATGATCAAGGTGCGGGACCAATATTATATTAAACGAGGTATTCGCCCGCCACCCTTGCGGATGATGGTGATGGGCCTGCCTAACACGGGCAAGTCCACCTTGATCAACAGCCTAATCCGCAAAAAACAAGCCGCCACTGGCAACCGCCCCGGTATCACCAAGAACCAGGAATGGGTGGTGATCAAAGGCAATTTAGAACTCTTGGACACCCCGGGTATCATGCCCCCGCGCATCGACTCGGACCACGTCGGCCTTAGCTTGGCAGCGATCCACGCCATCAAAGACGAAATCCCTGGCAAACAAAAGCTCGCCCTGTTTCTCATGGAGCGCCTCTTAGATCAACGCCCCAAAGACTTTATAGAACGCTACCAAATAACCGAGAACGCCACCCCCGAATCCGCCTTGGAGGCCCTAGCCAACCAAGTGGGAGCCCTCAAAAAGGGCGGCGACCTTGCCCTGGACAAAGCCCAAGCCACTCTTATCAACGACTACCGTAGGGGGGCGCTAGGGAGGCTGGTGTTTGAGGTGCCTGAATAAACTTTTATTTGTTAAAGGGTGGTGTAGTGGCCCCCAGAATCTGGACAACTGTTTAGGTAGGGGCGAGCCAGAGGAGGAGGAGCCCTGAAATGACAGAAATTTAGCAAAGCATTCAAAGCGAAGGTGACCTTAGAGGCAACATGAGATCACTTCGGAGTTTGAGGTTTACTTTGGCCGGGTTGAGCGGAGCCTTCGAAAAGACGAACCCCAAGTAGGCCGTCGCCATTGAGCGGAAAAAGGAACCGCTTTTTCAAAAAGTTTGGCTACTTCAGATTGAAGTGGATTGGCTAAAAAAAACGGTCACTTGCAATGAGCCTCAAGGAAAAGGGGGCTTTGATTAAACCAGAATCGAGCAAATCCGCTGGCAGCGCCCATGTGAATTGATCGGGCTGAACCGCTCCAGTTAGTATCTGCCGGGGGATCAGGGGAAGCAGTTGGTAAATGAAGAACAGAATTTGACTTTGATGCGACTGATAGACGAGCAATACACCGCCGTTCCTTTCTTTGGCAGCCGTCAGATGCGGGATACCTTGCCTCACGGGCGGTCACACCTTCGAAAATGGAGGCTTTTTTTTGGGGGGGGGTATTATACTAAGCGGGGTTTGACCAGAAGAACCCCTTCTAGTTCAAAAGATTAACCGCCTTTTTCATCCCACCACAGGCCGCTGGTTTATAAGCCCGCATAATACCAATGAAACTCCTTCTCCAGCTTCATTTGTTCCTCTTCGACCTGCATCATTTTAGTCCAACGCCTCTCCAAGTCGCCCAACTCGGTTTCGAGGCCATGTTCTTGATATAAAGCACAAAGAGTCCGGTAAATACTGAGATTGGCTTTATAGGATAAAGCCTTTTCAAGAACCGTAATCGCCTTTCGAGCTGAGCCGGTTTTTAAAAACGCCATACCTGATTTAAGTAATTTCTCCTGTTCAAGCGCGGCTTTTCGCCTCTGTTCCATTAGTACCATAATATGCCGCTCCATCGCCGCCTCTTTGGCTTTGAGCGGTTGTTTTAGGCGGTAATAGCCCTCTTCTAGGCGTTTTAGAAGCTCTGGGGTTTTAGCGATGGAGGCGGCTTGAAGGTAAATTTTCATGGCTGGACGAAATTTATTTTCTTTTTCCAGCGCGTCCCCTTGAGTCAAAAAGGAATCCGCTAATTCTGAGAGTTTTTCTTTGGCATATTGGTTAGTGGGCTCCAACCTCAACCATTCTTTCAGGGCGTGCGCCGCTTCCCTTAAATGCTCACGGTCAAATTCCAATTTGGCAAGGCGCGCCCAGACCACGGGGTCTTCGACCTCTAGAGAAATTTGATTATAAAGCTTGCGGGCCAGATTTTGTTGGTTTGGGTCTTCGTAAGCCTTTTGAGCTTCAGCCATAAAATCAGGGTAATGAAAGTGCCCATGACTACACTCAAGTAAATTTGCCGCAATCAGCCGGTACATCGCCGCTGAATATCGGTGACCGGCGCGCGAATGCAGCAAACCTAAATTGGCGTTGGCATAGCGGTCTTTGGGGTCCTGGTGTAAACAATCGTTTAAGGCTTCTAGCCCTGGGTCCAAACCCTGAACTTGATAAACCGCCAACCCATGGAGCATTTTTAAATAAGGCAGCGGAGCGTTTTGATTAATCAGCCCCGCAAAAATCGGCAGGGCCAATTCGCCCTTTTCCAAGGTGAGCGCAAAAAGCCCCAAGTCGTGTTGTCGCTTTTGGGCATAAAGCGGACTAACCCGCTCTGGCTGGGCCAAATCACGGTCCACCTCCTTTTGTATAACTTCTAAAATCTCCTCAGCCGTGGGGCTCCCGTCCCAAGCCTTTAATTTATTGGCCTCGGTGCTATATCCATGGACCTTCAAGGCGTCCATCTTTCGTTCTGCTTGATCTTGCAAGTTAATCAACTCATTAAGCCGTTCGTCTTTGTTTTTTAAATTTATTTCACGCCGACTTTGGGTCAGCTTTTGGATCAATTGGGCGTCGGTCTGGAAAGCGGGCAGACAAAGGTGATCGTCGGGCAAATGTTTTTTTATTAATTCAGGGATCGCCGCGTCATAAAGATCAATCTTGGCGGTAGTAGCCGCCATATTAAACAGGCTAAGTTTGTGCATGGGATTAGCCTTAACACCCACGGCATAAAGCTTTTTAGCCAAACTAGGATTGTCTTGACGCCTTGCGAGGTTGCCCAAAAAATTAGTTAGGGTTGGGGTCGCTTTTTCTAATTTAACCAGCATCAACCCAGCGGTCAAAAGCGCCTCATCCGTGCCGCCCAGGCGCCACTGGTTAAAAATAATTTTGATATAATCGAGGGTTTCACTGGGCGAAATATCTGCCGCTTTAGACCAGCTTAACAAAGCGGTAGAATCATGTCCCGCCAAGGCCAATTGCTTCCCCTGCTCAAGTAAGCTTTTGAGGGTTTCCTTCTCCTGCGGCAGACCGTTAATAGAAGGAATTTTCAGGCCTTTCAAAACACGAGCGAACGACATCATACGCAGACTCCTTTTTTCGCTCCCATCTTATCAAATTTCCAAAAAATTTGCGACTCCATTTTAGATCTGGGAGTTTGGTTTCGCGCGACGCTTTGGGATTCCTGGCCAAGGCCCCCGATTCCAACTGGGCTCTCTCATTCACACCCAGGGGTTTATTCAAGCCTAACTATTTCTAATAAAAAACGATCAACAACTCCCTACCTTTTCAAAAAAAACCTTTTGCTGCAAGAAGATTGCATAAACTTATCTTTCTAACAATAGCCTCATCTTCGTAAAATTTTGATCAAAAAAAGGGATATATCGGGCAGATACCTTATTACCAAGGCCAGAGCTTAGTTCCCATTTTGAGAAAGGGTTGCTTTCCGTAAAAACAAAAGACGCAAGATCACTTTTACCAAAGGCACAAGAAGCGCTGCGCCAGCGGGCAATAAGCTGTGTGAAAGTGGGAACTTTAGGCTGAGCGGAGTAATAAAGAGAACCGTTAATTTCAATACTAAAGCAGCCATAATAAATTCCTCTTGACACCAATAACCCATCGTCCTAGAATCAACGTTTAGACACAGAACGCCGCGGGGTGGAGCAGTCTGGTAGCTCGTCGGGCTCATAACCCGAAGGTCGTAGGTTCAAATCCTGCCCCCGCAACCCCATCAAAAAAGGCTCTAACAGTTTCGCTGCTGGAGCCTTTTTTGTTTCTTGCCCCATTCCTTGCCACAGTCTTCCGAAAATTTCACTAGAACGACCTTTCCGAAGTTTCTATACTTTCACCTGGCTAGTCCGCCCATAAAAACCCCCATCCGTTTTTTTGGACTCTTGGGATTAATAAATGCGTACCAAAAAAGAGCTCTGTAACCGAATTGAACACTACCTCAGGATGCGCATTCCTAATTCATTGCGGTTCCCAGAAGACAGTGTTCAAACGCTGGTTGAGCAGTACAGAGAAGGAATTCGAAATATTCCTATTCACGAAAAAGCTCATTTTTTCCAAGAAGAGAAAGCCAGACTAGAAGCGGTTTTAAAAGAAGTTACCGAACGCGAACAGCGTTGGTCTGATTTCGTAAGACAATGGGCAATCCAATTCTCTCACTGGATTTTTCAAAACACGCCGATCCTAGAAATTCGCAGTTGGTCTTGGTCCAAAGACCGAGAGCCACGGTTTATCGAAGACGATCTAGGCGCACAACTGGAAATAATCCAGAACTTTCCTGACCTTTCACCTAAAACTCCTCTTATAACTGGACTGATCCCGGCAAAAGTAGCGAACGAATATTCCCCCTTTTTGCAATCTGAGGGGGTTTGGATTTTGGAGGCGGCTAATGAAGTGCTTTTTGAATTTGCTCGTATTGGGTTTGTATCGGGTTCAAGCCTCAAGACAGTCAATATTTTGGATTTTTTGGAAACTTTGTATCTCGCACACTGGAGGGACTTTTCGAAAAACCCAGTCCCTCCCGATGTAGTAAAACGCCAATTAGAGTTTGTTGAGCAACAATTAATCGTCTGGGGTCGAGCAAAGGGCTCAGCGCCAAACAAAGCTATCCAAAGTCCCGAAAAAATGGTTTTCCAGCCTCGCTTGGATGAAACTGGCTTGGACCTAGAGCTACTGTTTGAATCCCGAATTCGAAATCACCCGATCCCCTGGTTAAAATCAGAATTGGCCAAGCCTCTATTTTTGGCATTAGTCGGAAATCAGCGGATTCGTGTTGATAATCTCGGACTAGCCCTATTGCATCATAGAGATGAAGCAAAAAACAAAAGATTAAAAGTCGGTAATCGGCTTTTTTGGTTGGGGGATAAAAGTGACTTAATACACCTTCAAAATGCCCTTCAGCAGCTTAAAGTTTGGGATAAAGGAATGGATAATAAAATTCTCGAAGAAAACTTTGCTTTTTTGAATGGGGAAGGTGAACGAACAGAGCTTAAGATTGAATCAGATTTTTCCAATTTGAGGTCTAAGATTAACAACGGGGTGACTTGGGGTAACCAGCCGGCTATCTTTAAACTAGTTAAGAGCCTCTTACCCGAATAGATTTTGGGGCACATTCAGCAGAATATTGTAAAATATCTTACTAATACCGCCAAAAAAAAGGACGCACCCCCACTGCTACCCTCCTAGAACTACCTGCTTGTATCGGCTTTAATAGGCTTACTCGCGGATATTCCATTCGCGGAGCTATCAGGGGAAAGTAGATGTTAAATAAAAATAACCAGGATCGTCGTCTCGACTTATCTTCAGAACAGCTTTTAACCGAACACCAAGCCGCTAAATGCTTAGCGGTCTCTGTTTCCCTGCTTCAGAAATGGAGACACCAGAGAAAAGGGCCTCCCTACCATAAGCTTGGGCGATCCGTTCGTTACTCTACTGCCGATCTAAGCGAATTTATTCAAACTAGGCGGATTGAGCGTGATCCTGGACTGGATCAATAAATTGGACTTGGAATGGGGTGTAGTCCCTAAAAAGTCTATTTCCCGCAAGTTCGAGACCGGGAAAAAATCAGAAGTTAATTTGCTGTTCCAAGGTTTCGGCGGCCAATCTTTTTTGTATAAAGGATACGAATGTAAAGCAAAACAGTTAGATATAGTTTTAACCAAATTTGATCTGAATTTACAAAAATTAGGCTACTGCCAATTAAAATAGTTAATACATAATATCAATGTATTAAACAAATTAGCAACAAATCCAGGAACCGCAGCCATCTGAGCAAGTTTACGTTTAACTCTATCTTGGGCTTAGGCTAATCAAAGCCTTCTTGGGCGGATCGGTTCCGTTAGAATCTATCTGCTTCAAACCAGGAGTTTTCTCCAATTTTGGAAAAAACACTTCAGGCCGCCCCATTTTAAGGGCCTGTACCGACTCAAAACCTTTTCGCTGCCCATAGGTAAGCGTTCAAGGGGCTGAATGGCCTCGCTAGCCCGGTATAAGTTTTTCAGCGCATTGATTCGTTAGAGGTTCCGCTTAACGGGTACTTGCTTAAAGACTAGGTTGATCGGCGCATCGGGCAACGGCCCCTTTCCTTCTGGCCGGGTTTTGGGTGGGCCTTCGTTTTGGGTGGAAAAAAATGAGTACACTCAACGCAATCGGCTGCGCCGCTAGTTGGAGGGGATATTTAGTTTATCTTTATGATATATATATTCTTTTATTCGTTGTGCAGCGTTATCCGCTAAGGTAGGATGACCGCTGCTAATTGGGACGAGCGTCCTAACATCGAGGCATAACACCGCATAACAAAGGAACAATGGCAAAGAATACGTTTATTGGATACCGAGCGGCCGACAGCGAGCGGCAAGAGGTGCATCAAATGGCCAAAGATAGGGGGTTTGAAAATGTGACCCACTATTTGCGTCACCTAGTCGAGCAAGACAAAGCCGGTAAAGAGATCGTTAGCCAATCCTTAGGGTCAGAGGGAACCCAGGTTAACGAGTCTGAACTAGAGGGGAAATATTTTTTACGCCAAGAAGACCTACTGCTCGCTTTAAACCATATAGACCGAAAGTTGGACCGATACCTAGGCCTAACCTACAGCGCCACCAAGGTAAACAGCCACTATGAAAAGCTAAGAAACGCCATCGTCGCTTTGGGCCTCCTCAACGACAACCCCGCCAAGCTCATGGGGTACCTCAAGGAACTGTTTAAGTCGGAGATGGAATAGAAATCTCAAAAGCTAGAACAGTGCCCTGATGACTCGGGGACAAAGCAATAAATATCGCTACACTTGCCTTAAACAGCGACCAACACGAAATTAAAAGGGTTGTTGTGGAAGATATTCAAAATAACTTAAGCTAAAAGGAGCAGGTAAGGAAACGGCTACGGCAGCGCCGTGGTAGAAAGTTTCTTTTACTTACTCAAAGAGAAGGGGCTCCATCAGGTTTCGGGGCGAAACCAGGACAAGTATCTTTGATAACTGGCCTCGCCTTCCCTCGACTTTGGGCCAGTCCTAAAGCGTGTGAAATACTAACAGCCGAATAGGGCTTTTACAAAAACCGAGCAAGCTCAGGTCCGCCATCAGCAAACCAGCTACTATGCTTATAACTTTATGGAGAAAATTATGAATGACCCCGTAAATACAACCGCCAAAAAACCAAGCTTTATCGAATCATCGTTGATACCAGGCGAGCGAATCGTCTGCTTTGTGGAAGGTTCTGAAAAAGCCTCAAAAATCAGAAAAAGAGTTTTGCAATCGCTGTATGCACTGACGTTTGCTCAGATCGCGATTGCCATTTTGGCAAAAAGCGGAAATTGGGGGGCAAGTGCCTTCTTATTCTTTGCTTTTAGCGTGCTCGTCTCCCTGTTTAACCTTGCCGGAGCATTTGCAAACTCTTTTTTTGAACAGGCGATTACCAATAAACGGGTGGTGCGTGTATCAACCTTTATTTTTCGCGGTACCGACGAAATGCGTCTTTCGGAAATCGAATCTATCGAGGTTCGGCAAGGACCCTTCGCCAGATCTTACAATTACGGACATATAATTGCTCGAGGTCGAGGCATTGGAGCCACAACCCTTCTATGGGTGCTCAATCCGGTTGAAATCAAGAAAACCCTGGAGGTTGAAATGGAGAAGGCCAAGCAAAACTCTGGAAAAGATCAACCAACTTAGGGCTAATGCCAAATCCCAAGAACAGTGAAATTTCCTATTTCGAGAGCGCGAACGAATTCTAAACCAATTAAACATTCCCTAGAACTAGGGGGACCTCTTTTCTTAAATTTACTGCTAATAAGTCTGTCTTGCCAATATGGAAGCCAATCTATTAGGGTTTGACAGCAATGCTTTCAACCCATTCGGGCTGAATCAAGCGACCGGATCTCTTTTCTGACCTATTGACCAAAATGTTTGAACAAGCCTTTAAAAATATCGACAACATTCTTTGGAAGGATGCCGGGGTTTCCAGCGAGCTGGATTATACCGAGCAAACCTCTTGGATTTTGTTTCTCAAATACCTGGACGACCTAGACAAACGCCGGGCCGACGAAGCCGAATTGGTGGGCAAGGGGTATTCCTTCCTCTTTGATCCCGAATACCGCTGGGCCACCTGGGCCGCTCCGAAAGACAAAAACGGCAAGTTCGACCACAACGCCGCCCTAGTAGGCGATGACCTGATCAACTTTGTGGACAATAAGCTTTTCCCCTACCTTAAGGGATTCAAGCAAAAGGCCAGCGGCCCCCAAACCATCGAATACAAGATTGGCGAGATTTTTGGGGAGGTCAAAAACAAGATTCAAAGCGGTTACAGCCTGCGGGATATTCTGGAATCAGTGGATGAGCTTCGTTTTCAATCGCACGATGAAAAGGATGAATTGTCCGTCTTGTATGAAAACAAGATCAAAAACATGGGCAATGCTGGCCGCAATGGCGGCGAGTATTACACCCCCCGCCCCTTGATCAACACCATCATCAAAGTGGTCAACCCCAAGATTGGGGAACGGATTTATGACGGTGCTTGCGGGTCTGCCGGGTTTCTTTGTGAGGCCTTCAACTACTTGCGCCATGGCAAGAAGCAGCCCACCACTTCCGAGCTAAAAACCCTGCAAGATTCCACCTTCTTTGGGCAGGAAAAAAAGCCTTTGCCCTATGTGATCGGGATCATGAACATGATTCTGCATGGCATTGAGGCCCCCAATGTGGTGCATACCAACACCCTGAACGAAAACCTCGCGGACATCCAAGAGAAAGACCGCTTTGAAGTCATCTTAGCCAATCCCCCCTTTGGCGGGAAGGAGCGGGCCGAGATTCAGCACAACTTCCCTATCCAAACCGGCGAAACCGCCTTTTTGTTTCTCCAGCACTTCATCAAAAAGCTAAAAGCTGGTGGCCGGGCGGGCGTGGTGATCAAAAACACCTTTTTGTCCAACACCGACAACGCCGCCACCAGCCTGCGAAGGGAGCTGTTAGAAAGCTGCAACCTGCATACGGTGCTCGACCTCCCCGGCGGCACGTTCCTAGGGGCTGGGGTGAAAACGGTGGTTTTGTTCTTTGAAAAAGGAGCCCCCACCCGGAAGGTTTGGTTTTACCAGCTCAACCTAGACCGCAACCTGGGCAAAACCAACCCGCTAAACGAGCAAGATTTGGCCGAGTTTGTGGAACTACAAAAGACCTTTGCGGACTCTGAAAATTCTTGGACGCTTGATGTTGTTTCTATTGATCAAGGCACCTTTGATTTGTCGGTCAAGAACCCCAACCGGTCCGATGAAGCGGCCCTGCGCAGCCCTGAGGAAATCATTGAAGAAATGATCGCGCTGGACAAGGAGAGTGAAGAAATTTTGAAAGGCATTAAAGATTTGTTATGAGCGAAGTTCAACCCCTTATATATCAAACTGAAAATGGTGCCATTGAGCTTCGAGAGGATCAAAACAATGAAACACTTTGGGCAACACAAAAGCAGCTTGCTGAGTTGTTCAGCGTGGATGTAAGAACAATCAACGAGCATATCAAAACTATTTTTAAAACAAAGGAATTAGCAGAAGATTCAGCTATCCGGAAATTCCGGATAACTGCCACCGATGGTAAAAGCTACAATACCAACCACTATAGTCTGGATATGATGATCTCCGTGGGTTATCGGGTAAATTCTGCCAAGGCCACAAAGTTTAGAAGGTGGGCCACTGAGACCTTAAAACAACATATTACCAAGGGCTATACCCTCAATCGATCTAGGATCGAACAAAATTATCATGCCTTTTCGCAGGCTATAAAGGACCTAAAAACCTTAGCAAACAATAGCCAAAGCCTAGCCACAGATGATGTTTTATCCCTAGTCACTGCCTTTGCCCAAACTTGGTTTTCTTTAGAATCTTATGACGAAGACAGATTACCCAAAGAAGGCATAACCCATCAAACGGTGACGCTTGAGGCAACCGAGCTATATCAAGCGGTCGAGGTGTTAAAACAGGATTTGATCAAAAAAAGACAGGCAACCCCGCTTTTTGCCCAAGAAAAAACCAAAGATGGCTTAAGGGGGATTTTAGGTAGTATTTATCAGTCTGCCTTTGGTCAAGATGCCTATCCAACCACCGAAGAAAAGGCGGCGAACCTGCTTTACTTTATCATTAAAAATCATCCTTTTAATGACGGTAATAAACGCACCGGTGCCTTTTCCTTCATCTGGTTTTTACATAAAACCTCTGGCACCGCTTATCGCCAAATCACCCCAGAAACCTTAACAGCTCTGACCCTGTTGATTGCAGAAAGTGACCCTAAAAGTAAAGACCGCATGATTGGTTTGCTCCTATTACTACTCACAGGAGGGGGTAATTATGAATAAATTTGTTCTTTTGGATCAGGAAAGTGAAGAAATTTTGGCGGGGATTCGGGGGTTGTTGTGAACCAAGGTCAAGTAAAACAAACATCTTCTGCTGTAGATTTATTTGAGCGGTTAAAGGACGCAAAGAAAATCCTTATAACCAACAAACAACTTATTGATAAGAAAGATAAGCATACATACCCAATCAAATGCGCACCCTTTAAAATTCCAAGGGACTGGATTTGGTGCTACCTTTCTGACATTTCGATAATCCAGGAGGGACCAGGCATTCGGAAGCACCAATACCAGGAAGAAGGCGTACAGTTTTTGACGGTTACAAATATACTAGAAGGCTCGGTTGATCTGGAAAAATCACGGAAGTTCATTTCCAAGGAAGAATATGAATCTAAATATTCTCATTTCACAATCAAACAAGACGACATAGTTACTGCGTGTTCAGGGGGGAGTTGGGGAAAGTCTGCTATTTTTGAAGAAGATGAGCTAGTAATCTTAAACACCAGTACGCTAAGGCTTCGTTTTTTTAACGACCTTGCTAGCAACAGCTATTTATATTACCTAACTAAAACGCAGTTTTTTAAAACTAGTCTCAGCCTTCACTCAACAGGGCAACAGCCTAATTTCGGGTATTATCATTATTCTAGAATTCCAGTCCCGCTGCCATCTTACCAGAAGCAAAAACAGATTGTGGCGATTTTGGATGAAGCCTTTGAAAAGATCGAGCGGGCCAAGGAACTGGCCGCAAAAAACCTACAAAACGCCCGTGAGCTTTTTGAAAGCTATCTGGGCAAAATTTTTAGTCAACACTGTGAGGGGTGGACGCAAACAACGGTCGGAGAACAGTTCACTCTCCAACGTGGAATTGATATAACTAAAAGTCAACAAGAGCCCGGTACGGTCCCAGTAGTATCGAGTGGAGGTATAAAGAGTTACCATGACACTGCATTGGTTAGCGCACCCGGTGTGGTAATTGGAAGAAAGGGCACGCTTGGAAAAGTTTATTTTCTTGAAGTTGATTTTTGGCCACATGATACAACTTTATGGGTAAAAGATTTTGGAGATAATCACCCTAAGCTTGTTTTCTATTTTTTAATGAGCCTTGATGTTATTAAGCTTGACTCTGGTGCCGCCAATCCAGCCCTTAACAGAAAAAACGTCCACTCAATAAAAACTAGCTGGCCAGAGCCTAAAATACAAAAAACAATTATCAAACAATTGGACTTACTGTCTGATCAATCCAAACAACTCAAAACGATCTACCTACAAAAAATAACCGACTTAGACGAACTTAAACAATCCCTTCTCCAAAAAGCCTTCGCCGGGGAGTTGACCTAATCCATGAACCGAGAACTGATCCAACAACTTACGACCAGCCTGAATGCCCTGATTCAGGTGATCCCCGAGGCCAAGATTGAATTTTGGTATGCCCGCGATTTGATGGGGCAAATGGGTTATGATCGCTGGGAGAACTTTCAAAGGGTGGTCGAAAAAGCGATGATCGCCTGCCAAACCACCGAAGAAAAGGTCTCGGACCATTTTCGTGAGGTCACGAAATTGGTTCCCATTGGCTCCGGTGCCGACAGGCCATTTTGCCGATCAATAATGATTTAAGGTGAACTGATGAACGAAGCGGAAACCAGAGCAGAACTGATCGACCCCGCCCTCGCCAAGGCGGGTTGGGGGGTGAAGGAAGGGGCTGTTATCCGCCGTGAATTCCCCATTACCTTGGGCCGCATCCAAGGGCTGGGCAAACGCGCGAACCCGCTTTCTGCTGATTATGTACTGATCTACAAAAACACCAAGCTGGCCGTGGTGGAAGCGAAAAAGCGGGATTCAGGCCTTACCGAAGGCTTGGCCCAGGCCAAAGACTACGCCGAACGGCTGCATATCCGGTTTACTTACGCCACCAACGGGCTGGGCCTTTATCAAGTGGACATGGAGACGGGACAAGAAGGGGAGGTGGCCGCTTACCCAAGCCCCGAAGAACTATGGCGGATGACCCACGCCGAGGAAAACAATTGGCGGGACCGTTTTTCGAGCATCCCCTTTGAGGATCGGGGCGGCACTTGGCAGCCGAGATACTACCAAGACAACGCCATTTCCAAGGCCCTGGAAGCCGTAGCCACCAACAAAACCCGCATTTTGCTAACCCTGGCCACGGGGACGGGGAAGACGGCCATTGCCTTCCAAATCTCTTGGAAGCTCTTCCAAACCCGCTGGAACCTTGGCCGGGAGCCGAACCGAAGGCCCAGAATCCTCTTTTTGGCGGATCGGAACAACTTGGCCGATCAAGCCTTCAACTCCTATTCATCCTTCGCCGAAGATGCCTTGGTGCGCATTGCCCCCAGTGAGGTAAAGAAAAAGGGCCGAGTGCCGAAAAATGGCAGCGTCTTTTTTACCATCTTCCAAACCTTCATGAGCGGGACCGACGAAAAGGGTCAGCCCGCGCCCTACTTTGGGGAGTATCCAAAGGACTTTTTTGATTTCATCATCATCGACGAGTGCCACCGGGGCGGGGCCAACGACGAAAGCAGTTGGCGGGCGATTTTAGAATACTTCTCTCCTGCGGTGCAGCTTGGCCTTACCGCCACCCCCAAGCGCAAAGACAACGTTGATAGCTACAAATACTTTGGTGAGCCCGTTTATCAGTATTCCTTAAAGCAGGGGATCAACGACGGCTTTTTGACCCCCTTTAAGGTGCGCCAGATTTCGACCACCTTGGATGACTACGTTTTTACCAATGATGATGAAGTGGTGGAAGGAGAAGTCGAAGAGGGAAAGCGTTACACCGAAGACGACTTCAATAAAATAATTGAGATCAAAGAGCGGGAGGAATACCGGGTTAAGTTGTTTATGGCGGAAATTGACCAGAGCCAAAAAACCTTGGTCTTTTGCTCGACCCAGCTACATGCGGCGGCGGTGCGGGATTTGATCAATCAGCATAAGAAGAGCAAAGATCCAAACTACTGCGCCAGGGTAACGGCAGACGATGGAAAGCTAGGTGACGAAGCCTTGCGAAAATTCCAGGACAACGAAAAAACCATTCCCACCGTTTTGACGACCTCCAAAAAGCTTTCTACCGGCGTGGACGCAAGGAACGTGCGCAACATCGTGCTGATGCGCCCAGTTAAAGACATGATCGAATTCAAACAGATCGTGGGGCGGGGAACCCGGCTTTTTGAAGGTAAAGACTATTTTACCATTTATGACTTTGTAAAAGCCTACCTGCATTTCTGTGATCCTGAATGGGACGGGGAACCGGAGCCCTGCTCCCAATGCCACAACGACCCTTGTACTTGTAGTGATCAACCGGGCTGTCCGGTCTGCGGGCAAAGGCCCTGTATCTGCCCACCCAAGCCTTGCAAGAAGTGCGGTCAAGCGCCCTGCGTTTGCGAGCCGGAGGTTTGCGAAAAATGCGGGCAGCGTCCCTGCGTTTGCATCAAGAAAGTCAAAATCAAGTTGGCTGATGGGAAAGAGCGCACCATCAACCATATGGCCTCAACCAGCTTTTGGAGCGCCGATGGCAAACCCGTCTCGGCGGCCGAGTTTTTAGATGGGCTTTTTGGAACCTTGCCGGATTTCTTCAAAAACGAAGCCGAACTTCGGGCGCTTTGGGGCAAGCCGGATTCCCGGAAGCAGCTTTTAGATCAGCTTTCAGACAAAGGGTATGATTTGGGCCAACTAAAAGAAATCGCCAAGCTGATTTCCGCCGAAAAGAGCGATGTATTTGATGTCCTGGCCTATATCGCCTTTGCCCTGCGTCCGATCACCAGGGAAGAACGAGCAACGAGCCATAGGAGGCAAATCATGTCCATGTTTAACGAGAAACAGCAAATTTTCATCGAATTTGTGCTTTCGCAGTACGTGGCCGAAGGCGTCGAAGAGCTAAACCCAGAAAAGCTTCCAGATTTGCTAAATATCAAGTACAAGGGACTTGAAGGAGCCAAGCAGGAACTTGGGGAAATCAAGTCAATCCGAGAAATCTTTGTTGGGTTTCAGGGGTGTTTGTATGAGGTGGCGTGATTTACCATGTTAAATAGATTAGCGAAACTAGCTTTGGTCTCAACCTCTATTGCACCGATATGCTTGACACTTTGGTTTGTCGAAATCAGCTCAAAATGGAACCTTGAGCAATCAATTTTACTAAACCTGAAAAATCACTATTCGGCAGGGCTATTCTATCTGTGTGCTGCCCTATTTCTTGCGCTAATTGAGCAGGCGATTCAGTTGATGGTTGATAGGGATATTGTAGATTATTATTTTGATGTTAAAATGCAAGCTATAGATGAACGTTGAACATAAAGGATAAATTATGAGTTTTTTTAGCCTATTTTCCGCTTTTCTCCAATTAGACGGAGAAACCCACATGCTGTTTTCCTGCGTTTTAGAGTCGCCGCGAACAGCGGAAAAGCCCTTATTGGAAGACACTGAATTTCTTATAGAGGCATCTGCCCCTTTGGCCTGCAAGGTAAAATTCTTTCGAGCAGTCATACCGGACGAGAGGTTAGCAGTAATAGTCGGTGAAGCCCAAAAAAGTCATCAAATTAATTTGAAGTATTTTTGTGACGAAGATTCAAATTTAAAAATCTCAGACTACCGAAAGGTTTTACAGCTTGATTCTGATTCCTCGCAAAATCAGGCCAGATTTCTTTTTCCCGCACCAGAATCCATAAACTACTCTACTTGTCCGGTCGAGATTTTCTACACGGAAAGCCAAGCAAGGCTAATTAAGCTCATGTCGGACTGGGACTATGAACAAACCGAGCTTTTTCAAGAGAAAATCCTTGCAGAATTGCAACGGCAAACAGGTTTGAGTTTTAAGACTGCATATCGCTTTCGCCTTGGATGTTTTGAGGTATATCGGTCATCTCACCTGCAACAATTTCCTTATATTCAGCCAACTCAATCAGGTTTTGAAATCCATCCGTCCACTTCCGGGAATGATGCAACACATTGCATTCATGTTGTTTTGAGAGATGGTGAGGATATCATTTTTGACCGCTTGCTCAGGCTCGATCCAAGCAACGTTGTTCAGGTAAATATCAACGGGCCGTTTAATAATATTGAAATCACCTATTTTGATAAACAAGGAAATCTTCTGCACAAGGAACACCGCAGCGATATTGATGAAGGGATTACCATCAATATGCAAATAAGCTCTGGCGGAGCGAAACGAATTGAAGATGAATTAACTATGTATTTGGAACGTCGGAATCAACCAGAAAGCCCAAAGGCTGCAGAAGTTGATACTGGATTGATCTCCAACCCGATTGTAATCCAGAGCGACAAAAGCTTGGTCAAGCAAAACAAGAGAGCGCTTTCAAGGCTTTTTTTAAAAGCTGATAGCCAACTAAAGGGTAACTTTTTTAAAGAAAAGGATGAAAAAGGGAAGGCGTACTCTTGGCTTATTGATTTTATAAATGGTTCTAAATCAATTTGGATAATTGACCCCTACTTGAGCAGCAAAACGGTTATTCAGGCCTTTCGGAGAATCAACCATGAAGTTGAGGTTAGGGCGATAACAAGTATCGGGAAAGGCGAGGAGCAAATTCAAAAGGAATTAGAAACTGCTCTAGCTGAATGCGGAAAGGATATAGCGTGCGCATTGCAAGTTGTTAATTTGACAAAAAATGACAAAGGGAAGCTGTTTCATGACCGATTTCTTTTGCGTTTTGATAAAGAAAAACCCGAAGCATATATGTTGTCTAACAGCCTGAGTACGTACGGAGAAAATTTTCCCTTTACTGTTATGCAGTTGGATTGGAGGACTACAGACAAAGTCATTGCATATTTTAATGAAATCTTAAGTGAAAGTGGGACTGATAATAAAAGGCTTTGGGACAGCCGCGAATTTCATAAGCAGATAAAAGGTCAAATCAATGATAATTGGCTGCTGAATAGTAGTTTTTTCCAGTTTGGACTGAATTTTATTTTAGGTGGAAAGTTTGATTTAACCGATTTGGCTGCGCAGGTCGAATTCGGAACATATGATGAGGGTGGTTTTATCCTGAGGAAACAAGAGTCGGTTGGGTTTAAGACAAACCTTGACATATTTCAAGATCAACTTCGTAAAAATGTGCTGGCGGCGAATATTGATGCGCTTTCCGTAGATGAATTAGCCAGCATTTTGTTGGCCTTTGGTGAGTTGGCAGCAAGATGCCATGCTGATGAACTCAAACAGGAATTGGCAGCATGGCTGATGAACCTTGCAGAAAAGGATTCATTGACCAGGGTGTTAAATCGCATTATCGCGTTTTACGACAAAAATGCTCCGTTTGAAGCCCAGCATAGCCTGGATATTATTTACCCAAAAAATGATTCACTTACTAGATTGTTCGAGGTTGCAGAGTGGATCGTCCAGGCCCCGCTTGAAATCAGGGGACGGTATTACGGTCTACAGAGAAGTGCTGAGCTAATCGTCCCCTTATTCCCTTTGCAAATTGAACTCGGGGGCTTGAATCAAGAAGAAATCATTATTAAAAACATACTCCAAGGGATTATCGAAGCACTCGGTTATTCGCAGACTCATTGTAGCGGTAAAGTGATTGGGAATTTGTTACAATCTAAGATGCCAATTTTTAAGGTGATTGCCTGTTGTCATCTAAATCAAATAGATTGCAGTTTGGAGAAGCTTGCCAACCAGCTAAAGCTCAATGGTATCTCCGATGAGCTAACTATCCTAACGTTAGCACGGAAGTATAAATCCTTCATGCACCGTTTTTATTGTATTAAAGACAGGGCGGGGGCTGATGTTGAAAGTCATTTGGAAAATATGTCTGATATATCGAGAAAAACATGCGAAATATGGGAACAATCTAATGTTAGTGAGCGGTATCTTGAGGCTATTTACAGAAGCTTTTTCGGAAAATATAAGTTTGCGCTAGGGTTTATCGAGCCTTTGGGCAATCAAAGAGAAAAACAGAAATTCTGTCAGTTTCTGATCAGTCAGCTTGAAGCGGAATATGGTTGGCTTGAAAGGTCTGAAGAAGCCAACGGAATTAATGATCATGAAGCCGAAGTGCTTGTCTGGGCGGCCAAAGCCTACCAAATTGCCTATCCTGAGAAGATTTTTGAACGAGTTGGAGAATGGGACAAGACATTTGTCGCCTTCGCAAAAGGAAGGCTCGAAAAGCCTCTTTACAAAGGTAACACTTCTAACCTTTGTAACCGGATGGCTGCGTTGTACTTCTTTATCAGTGAGGCGGTACTGTGTTTTCTAGCCCATGAAACAATTCCTTGTAAATTGTCCGTACTTGTTGATGGGCTTATAACAGACACTGATTCTCTGTTCGCCTATGAAAATTGTAGTATGAATCACACGAGCGGTCTTCCGGGTCGCATAACCGGCAATATTACCAAGATTAGGACACTGATGGGTAAGATGGAACAGACTGAGCCAATACCTGATTAAAATTTGAGTAGAAGCGGTTCACTGCGAAAGCATTAGGTGCGATAAGGAGCGCGATAAAAACTAATTGCAAAACCTCGCATAACTGGCGGGGTCGTGAAAGAATCGAACTTCCCAGCGAACTTCTACAGCCCGCTCGCTCGATTTTGAAGGTGTCAATCCTGTCTCGACGTCCTTGCTTGTGCTAGCCTATCAAAATCCATTTGCCTTCCTTCCGCCCCCCAACCCGCTCTAGCCGCCCTTCATCCTTCAACTGTTTAATCTGCTTCTCTACGGTGCTAACCCCCAGGCCGAAGGCCTCTGCGATAGCGGCAATGGTGATGCTAGGGTCTTCGGTAATTAACTGGATGATTTGATCTGATCTGTTTCCCGTATTCTTTCCCGTACTCTTTCCCTTATCTTTTTGTTCTTGCTCAATGTTCTTTCCCGTATTCTTTTCCTCATTCCTTTGTTCGTGTTCAATCTCCAATGCCAGTGGATCAATGGGAAACTGAGCCCGGATGAAATTGGGTGTGATGGCGAAGGATTCGCGGGGATAGGACTTGAGGATGCGAGGCATGCCGGAGCCCAATTGTTCCACAAAACCCAAATCCTTGAAGACGCGCATCAGGACTTTGTTCCGGGGCGAGGAGTAACCCGAGAAAAACTCTTCTTCGGCTAGGCCCGGCGGTATGGAGCCTGCCGAGGTGATTTCGATGCGGTCGGAGAACAGTTCGATCTTGGGGACGGCTTCGTTGGTGTAGTCGTTGTGGATTAGGGCGTTGATGATGGCTTCCCTAAGGGCGATGGCGTTCCACAGGCGGCGGGTGATCCGCTCCTTGGAGGTGATGCGCGTCACCGAGCGGTTTTCCACCTCCAGGCGGTCCAAGACCTGATTGCAGGACTTGATCAACGAGCAATACCCGTATTCCTCGTTTTCGATCAGGTCTTCCCGGTCGGTGGCCCGATACTTGGCGACCTTGACCGAATTCCCGTTTTGGTCGGCCAGGAGATAGGCGGCATAGTTGTAATCGCCCTCTTCGGTCAGCAGTTCCAGGTTGGCGGCGAACTGCGGGCCGAGGTCGAAACCCTTCTCTTGGTAGTAGATGCGCAGCTGCTCGAAGTGCAGGTCTGGGCGGGGGGAGCGGATGCGGCTGATCGAGTTGCGGGTGCGCTTGGCAAAGCGTTCCTCGATCATTCGGGTCGTCATGGGCTCGCTGGCGCTGCCAATGCGGAGGAAGCAGCCCTTCTCAGAAAGACCAAATTTCTTGAGGTAGTAGGGCTTTTCCGGCCCACTTGCTAGGGTGATCTTAACGATCTGCTTCTCCTCACGCACCTCCAACAGCACATCAAAGAGCCCCATGCATGAGGGCAGAATATTGGTCTTGAGCCGGTCCTTGACCTTCAGTTGAACACCGTCTGCGTCCTCCAGCCCAACCACCACACCGGCCTTGTCGATCCCCAGATAAACTATGCCGCCCTCAGGAGCATTGAGGAAGGCGACCACCTCTTTCTCCAGGGATTCGGTCAATTCCTGTTTGTATTCGATGCGGTGGGACTCGATCACTATCTGCGCCTTGGCTGGTTGATCATCCTTTGGCCCCCTTGCCCAAGGGCAATGTGGCCAAAGGGCATGCTAGGGGCCAGGATATAGCGGTCTGCCTGCCTTGGCAAGCTGGATTACTCCTGGCGCAAACAGGGGGCGAAGTTTGCTTGCTCCCTAATGCCAGATTGTCCCAAAAGTTCGTCGCCCATTGCCGGGATTCACCCCCTAGCGGGCGTTCTTTGGGTAGTCTGAAAGCTTCTCTCCGGCGACCGGCGAGTTAAACCCATTCACCCCCGTCCCGGCCAAATCCCGCATCCCCGCTTGTCTTGACCTTCGCACTGGCATTGACTATCCTGAAAGCAACGCCAAGGAGTTGCCCTATGAACGCTCAAATCAATCGCATCACCTTCGACCCCCTGATTTGCCACGGAAAACCCTGCATACGGGGCTTGCGGTATCCGGTGGAGATGATCCTTGAGCTTCTGGCCTCTGGCATGAGCCATGAGGAAATCAGGGCCGATTACGCCGATTTGGAGCCCGAAGACCTGTTCGCTTGCCTCGCTTACGCCGCCCGGACGACCCGCGTTCAAGCGGTCTTGCCTGAATGAAGTTCCTGGTTGACGCCCAACTCCCATACCGTCTGGCGGAGTTTCTGCGGTCCAAGGATTAGATGTTCTCCACTGCCTCGACCTGCCCCAAGGAAACAAAACCACGGACCCGGAGATTCTTCAAATCTCCATGGCCCAGAGCCGGGTGGTCATCACCAAAGACCGAGATTTTCAGCATAGTTTTTTAATTTCCGGCAAACCTTATAAGCTGGTGCTGGTGTCCACCGGCAACATCGGGAATACCGCTCTTTTGGAGCTTTTCAAAGATCACTTGGCCCAACTCCTGGCGGTCCTAGAAACCCACCACTACCTTGAGATTGGGGCCAACCAACTGCTGCTCCACGGGTAGGTCATTCTTTTTGCCTTAAAAAAGCTATTTGCTGCGCCTTAAACCCGTTGGTTTATAACCCCTCAAACATCCCCCCCCGGCTAAATCCGCCGCCTTCTGCAACGATTCTAGACCCCTGCACGGTAAAAACCTCACATTTTCACTTTAACAATCTGATATATATTGCTATAGTTGGGTAGCCTCTAACGGAGAATCCCCATGAAGCG
>Ga0208246_1000261_pt1 | contig 47358 bp, 48 predicted proteins | sample RifOxyD2_FD_184039 | JGI IMG/M metagenome (GOLD analysis project Ga0208246, IMG submission 184039) | Soil microbial communities from Rifle, Colorado - Rifle Oxygen_injection D2 (SPAdes) | ecosystem: Environmental > Terrestrial > Deep subsurface > Rock core/Sediment | place: Rifle, Colorado... | reverse complement strand
TAAAATAAAGGAACTAATATGAGTAATCAAATACGCCAAAAAATGGCAGACACTATAAGATTTTTAGCAGCAGACATGGTTCAAGCGGCAAATTCTGGTCATCCGGGCGCACCGATGGGACTCTCTGATATTGCTGTAATTTTAAGTGAACAGCTCAGCCACAATCCAAAAAATCCATCATGGTTAAATCGTGACAGATTGGTTTTTTCAGGCGGACATGCTACCGGACTTATCTACTCTCTTTACTATCTTTGGGGATACGGTTTGACTATTGATGATTTAAAAAACTTTCGTCAACTAGACTCAAAAACTCCTGGACATCCTGAATTTGGTCATACGGCAGGTATTGAGATAACTACGGGACCTCTTGGGCAAGGTGTCGCAAATGCGGTCGGTTTTGCGATGGCTTCAAAATTTGTGGGTGCACAGGTAAACTCGGAGACGGCAGAGATTATCAACCATAAGGTTTACTGCTTATGTGGAGATGGAGATCTGGAAGAGGGTGTTAGCTATGAAGCATGTTCTATTGCAGGACACAACAAACTTGACAATCTGATTCTTATCTATGACTCAAACCGTATCACGATTGAGGGTTCTACGGCTTTAAGTATAAGTGAAAATATTCGCGGCAGATTTATTTCACAAGGATGGGATGTTTTAGAGTGTGACGGTCATGATTTCAATGAGATTGAGGATTCGATCAGAACTGCAAAAGGCAACTCAAAACCGACTATTATCATAGCAAATACAACTATCGCAAAGGGTGCAGGCAAACTTGAAGGTTCTCACCACTCACATGGTGCTCCTCTTGGAGACGAAATAATTGCTGAGGCAAAGAGTGCTTGCGGATTTGATGCGACAAAATGTTTTCATGTAGATGAGGATGTGCTTGCTCATTTTAGATGCGCTGTTGAAAGGGGAGATCTGGCAGAACGTGAGTGGATTCATAGTCTTAAAACTCTTCCTTTGATGGAGCAAAATGAAGCTTTAGCAGCTTTACAAAATCCTGATTTTACAAGAATTCAGTGGCCCTCTTTTGACAAAGCCGATGCGACAAGAAATACAAACGGGAAGATCTTAAACGCAATAGCAAGAGCAATTCCGAGCTTTTTAGGCGGTAGTGCAGATCTTAGCCCATCGAACAAAACAGAACTAGTGGATATGGGTGTTTATCCAAAAGGCAGAAATATCTATTTCGGAATCCGTGAACACGCTATGGCTTCTATAGTAAATGCAATGGCACTTTACGGTCCGCTTATGCCTTTTTCGGCTACGTTCTTTGTCTTTTCTGACTACCTAAAGCCGGCGGCTCGTATTGCCGCACTTACGGGAATTCAACACTTTTTTATCTGGACGCATGACAGTATCGGAGTAGGCGAAGATGGACCGACACATCAGCCTATAGAGCACTTAAGCCAGTTTCGCGCACTTCCTAACTTCTATGTATGGCGTCCGGCTGATGGAGCAGAAAATATTGAAGCATGGAAAGTGGCACTTAGCATGAAAAAATCTCCATCAGCATTCGTCTGTTCAAGACAAAATCTCTCTATCCTTCCGACTCCAATCAAAGGAAGTGCGGCACAAGGCGGATATTTGGTAGCAAGTGATGAGAATGCAACATTGACTTTAATGGCATCGGGTTCTGAAGTGGAACTCTGCCTTAAAGTAAAAGAGGCACTAAACGCAAAAGGCGTACATGTAAATGTAGTTTCAGTTCCATGTTATGACCTTTTCATAGAGCAAGATAAATCTTATATAGACTCAATCATTAAACAAGATACTAAAAAAGTTGCCATAGAAGCGGCAAGAGGTTTAGAGTGGTATAAACTTGCCGATGAAGTTATCGGCATGGATACATTCGGCGCTTCAGCTCCTGCGGATAAACTATTTGCTAAATTTGGTTTTTCGGTTGAGGGTGTTTTAGAAAAAATTAAATAGTTTTACTCATAGGCGCAACGTGCCTATGCTGTGAACTGACTACTCTTTTTTCAAACTAACTTCTTCAAGCAGACTTAAAAATCCATCTACTTCACGGCTTCCTCTGTCTTCGTAGATAATCGTACCGTCACTCTTTAAAAAGTAGTGTCTTGGTACGCCTTGAGTCGTAAATTTACTAGGTATTTTGTGTCTGTCTCTTGACATGTAGAGTAAAACATACTCTTGATTTAGTCTCTCAATCACATGTTTTTTTGATAATGTCATATCTTTAAATCTATCGCACCATCTGCATATGTCAGCACCAATGAAAAGATAGACCATTTTTTTCTCTTTTTGGGCTTGTTTGAGTGCCATATCATAGTCATTAAGCCAATTTAGCTCTGCACTAAAAAGAGCAGAGCTAAAGAGCCAAAATGCAACAATAAAAAGTTTTATTTTATGCATATGTATCAAAACTGACTTCTATCACAGTTTCTGGAGTAGCCTGCGATGGTGTGTCGGCTTGCGTTTGTGCCACTTTTGGCACAGCAACATCACTTAACTCTTTACCTGAAGACTGCTGTATGATTTGTGGCTCCTCACCTTTTGTTTCTTGTGCCGAACTCACATCGGGTTTGCCGACTTGAACTTGATTTGAATAAGGTGATTGAAAAATATAGCGAGTTACTTCCATAACTTCCTCCTTCTTCTTTTTACACTATAATAACATAAAAATAAAAAGCGAAAAATAAAAAATTTTAGTTGGAGAATTTTATGGTGGCGAAGATTTATTTTGGCTCACAAGAAGCGGTAAAAACAGAGTCTCAAGAGAGAGTAAGCCCTTATAGCGGCGAAGTAGTTTCAAGATCTCCTGTTTGTGATGCAGAGGATGCAAAAAGGGCTTTAAATATAGCAAAAAAGGCAGCAAAAGAGGCAAAAAAAACAACACTCTCGCAGAGATGTAACTGGCTTTTGGATGTCGCTCAAAAGCTAAGAGAGTCTAAAGAGGAGATGGCAAAAACCATAACAGACGAAGTGGGTAAGCCTATAACATTTTCACGTATTGAAGTTGAGAGATGTATTGAGACTTTGACGCTCTCTGCAGAGACGATGAGAACGATGCACGGTGAGACTATAAATACCGATGCGATGAACAGCGGAAAAAAAACAATCTCCTATTTTGTAAGAGAGCCTGCGGGTGTTGTCGTAGCGATAACTCCGTTTAATTTTCCGCTAAACCTTGTGGCACATAAGTTAGCTCCTGCTTTGGTTGCCGGAAATGCGGTTGTGCTTAAGCCGACTCCTGAAGCCCCTTTAACTGCCTATAAATTTGCAAAACTTTTTATCCAGAGCAAATATGCCATTAAAGATGCCCTAAGCGTAGTTTACGGAGATGCAGAGGTTGGAAATGCGTTAGTAACAAGCGATATCCCACGGGTTATAAGTTTTACCGGAAGTGTAGCTGTTGGTGGCATTATTGCAAAAAGTGCAGGAATAAAAAAAGTTGCCTTGGAGTTAGGCGGAAATGCGGCAACTTACATAGATGAGAGTGCAGATCTAGATCTCGCATCACAAAGATGTGCGTTGGGTGCTTTTGTAAATTCCGGTCAGGTTTGTATCTCTCTTCAGCGTATTTATGTTAATGCAAAAGTTTATGATGAGTTTGCGGCAAAGATGGCGCAAGAGAGCAAAAAACTCATTGTCGGCTCTCCATATAACGATGATACTTTTATGGGTCCGCTTATCAATGACGAAGCCTGCCTAAAGGCTATGAACTGGGTAGAGAGTGCCATAAAAGAGGGTGCAGTACCGATGCTTGTTCCGCAAAAAGATGGAAAAATCTTCTATCCATGTGTAATGGCGGATGTTCGTGATGATATGGCGATTGTGTGCGAAGAGGTTTTTGCTCCGATAGTCTCGCTTATAAAAGTAGAAAGTTTTGATGAAGCTGTGTTAAAGATAAATAATTCACCTTACGGTCTGCAGTTCTCAATCTTTACAAATGATTTGGCTCTCACAAAAAGAGCGATTTATGAGCTTGATGCAGGCGGAGTCGTTATTAACGATATGCCGACTTTGCGCTTTGATATTCAGCCATACGGCGGAGTAAAGCTTAGTGGTGTAGGGCGTGAAGGTCCACGATTTGCTATCGAAGAGATGAGCGAGATAAAGAGTGTCGTAATCTGCTAAAGGCGCTTTGTTGTAACTCTAAAGAGATGCTTGTGCCTTTTAAACACTTATATCACGATTTTTAGATATAATCGCGCAATTTTATAATAAGAGATATGCTTATGGATATTAGAGAAGAGTTTTTAAGATTTTTTGAGTCAAAAAACCACGCAAGAGTTGCAAGTGCGCCCTTAGTGCCAGATGATGCAACGCTGCTTTTTAACAATGCTGGCATGGTGCCTTTTAAGTCGATTTTTACAGGCGAAGTGCCGTCTCCGCAAAATCCTCGTGCTACTTCATGTCAGACATGTATTCGTGCAGGCGGAAAACATAACGACCTTGAAAATGTAGGTTACACGGCAAGACATCACACTTTTTTTGAGATGCTGGGCAACTTTAGCTTCGGCAACTACTTCAAAGAAGATGCAATCGACTATGCATGGGAGTTTATAACCGAGGTTTTAAAATTTCCAAAAGAGAAACTTTGGGTAACCGTTCATGAGAGTGACGATGAGGCTGAGCTACTTTGGCAAAAACATGTAAGTCTTGATAGAATCATGCGTTTAGGCGATAAAGACAACTTCTGGCAGATGGGCGATACCGGACCATGCGGACCGTGCAGCGAAATCTTTTTTGACCAAGGTGCAGAGAGTTTTTCTGGTTCAGAAGATTATATGGGCGGAGACGGCGATAGATTTTTAGAGATCTGGAATCTTGTATTTATGCAGTATGAGAGAAGTAGCGACGGCAAACTGACTCCGCTTCCAAAACCATCTATCGATACGGGTATGGGGTTAGAGCGTGTTGTCGCAATCAGCGAGGGCGTTACAAGCAACTACTCTTCATCTCTTTTTATGCCGATTATCAAAAAAGTTGAAGCACTTATAGGTAAAGAGTATGTTTACGCTAGCGGCGCATCTTACCGTGTTATAGCCGACCATATAAGAACGGTACTCTTTTTACTTGCTCAAGGTGTAAACTTCTCAAACGAGGGGCGTGGTTATGTTCTTCGCCGTATTCTTCGCCGTGCTGTTCGTCATGGATATCTTTTAGGATTTAGCGAACCGTTTATGCACAAACTCGTAGATACGGTTGTAGCGATTATGGGCAAAGAGTATGACTATTTGGCTCTAAAATCAAATGCTGTAAAAGAGCAGATAGAGCTTGAAGAGGCGAGATTTTTCAAAACTATCGCATCGGGAATTGAGCTTTTCAATGCTGAACTTGAAAATACAAAAGAAGTTTTCAGCGGAGAAGTCGCGTTTAAACTTTATGACACTTTCGGTTTTCCGCTTGACTTGACTGAAGATATGTTAAGAGAGAAAGATCTAAAACTGGACTCTGCTAAATTTGAAGAGTTGATGAGTGAGCAGCGTACTCGTGCCAAAGCCGCTTGGAAGGGCAGCGGAGACGATGCGGTTCATGGGGACTTTAAAGAGCTTTTAGAGAAATTCGGTGAAAACAGTTTTGTGGGATATGAGAGTACAAAACATAAAAGTAAAGTTTTAGCGCTTTTAGATGAGAGCTACCATCATGCAGAGAAACTCTCATCAGGCACAAACGGCTGGGTATTTTTAGATGTCACTCCTTTTTATGCTCAAAGCGGTGGACAGTGCGGAGACAGCGGAGAGTTGGCAGGCTTTGCAAAAGTAAGCGATACCAAGAAGTTTTTTGGACTGAACTTATCTCAAATCTCGGTAGAAAAAGAGCTAAAAATCGGCGATGAGGTTGAGGCTGTTGTAGATATTTCAAGAGGTGAGATAACTAAACACCACTCGGCGACTCACTTGCTTCATGCAGTTCTTTTCGATGTTTTGGGAGACCATATTTCTCAAGCAGGTTCTTTAGTAGAAGCGACAAGACTAAGATTTGACTTCTCTCATCCAAAAGCACTCTCTCATGCAGAGCTGGTAGAGATAGAGACAAGAGTAAATTACGAGATTATGCGTGGAATCTCTGCAAATACAGAGGTTATGAGCATAGACGAAGCGAAAAAATCGGGTGCAAAAGCTCAGTTTGGCGAGAAATACGGCGATGAGGTTCGCGTTGTAAGTTTTGGAGATACGAGTATAGAGTTTTGCGGCGGTGTACATGTTGAGAACACGGCAGTTATCGGCTCGTTTATCATTACAAAAGAGAGCGGTGTAAGTGCAGGCGTAAGACGTATAGAAGCGGTTTGCGGACATGCGGCGTATGAGCATTTTATAGAGCAGAGAGTGTTGATCAAAGAGATTGAGGCAGAGGTTAAAAACTTGGATGTTTTGGCAGGCATAAGCAGACTTAAGTCCAATATTGCCGAGTTAAAAAAAGAGCTTCACGATGCTCAAAACAGTATAAAAACAGATATAAAAGTAGAGCAAATCAACGGTGTAAGCGTTGTTGTGGATGAGCTAGTAAACGGTGATATCAAAGAGAAGATTGATGAACTTAAAAACCAAAACGAGAAGCTTTGCGCAATACTTTTTCAGGTAAAAGACGACAAAGTAATGATGGCTGCAGGTGTTAAAGGATCAGACGCTAAGGCAGGTGATTGGATAAAACATATTGCTCCGATGCTTGGCGGCGGTGGTGGCGGTAGAGCAGATTTTGCTCAAGCAGGCGGAAAAGACGTCACAAAACTTCAAGAGGCTAAAGTCGAGGCTCTCAAATATATAACAGGGATTTTATCTTAGTGCAAGAGTTTTTTTTAGAATACAAAGTCATAATTGTCTTCTTGCATGTCATAAGTGCAGTCGTGTGGGTGGGCGGAATGGTTGCTATGCGATTTGCCGCACATCAATCATTTCTAAAAATAGAATCACCACATAAACGCTTAGAGCATATTTCTTATGCATTAGGGCGACTATTTAACATAGTGCTTCCTTTTGTAATTATTCTAATAGTAACCGCAATTTTTATGATAAAAGGGTATGGACTCTCACAAAGCGATTTTGCCCCATTTTCGCATCTAAAAGAGGGTATTTGGACTCTTATGTTTATAAATTTAGCGATTATGATTTATAGAAGAAACAGAGGTGAAATGCTCCTAAACAAAGGCGATATGGTAGGCGCTAAAGAACAGATAGAACTTATCGGAAAATTCATGGTGCCTATAAATATAATACTCGGAATAACCGCTATATTTATAGGAACTTACCTCTCAAGCAGTCTATAGTGATAAGACTTGCTTCCTCTTCAACGACCAGAGCACAGCTTTTAAATGATGCAGGAATTGCGTTTATGCAAGAGAGTGTTGATTTTGACGAAGACAGTATAATCGCAACATCGGCTAAAAATTTTGTCTACCTTGCGACTATCGGAAAATATGAGGCAAATCTAAAAAAATTCGGATATGAAGATTATCCGCTTTTGGTTGCCGATACCGTCGTAACTTCACAAAATAAGATTTTAAGAAAAGCAAAATGCATTGATGATGCACGTAATATTTTACTCACACAAAGCGGAAATATAACAAGCATAATCACATGTATGATTTATCAATCAAAAAGTATGAAAATTGTCGATATTTCTACAACTGAGTATTTTTTTGATACTTTTGATTTGAATGATGTAGAGAGATATCTTAATAGCGGAGATTGGCAAGGCAAAGCTGGTGCATGTATGGTTGAGGGCTTTTGCAAACGCTACATCAAAAGCGTAAAAGGGCATGAGAGTACCGCTATGGGCTTAAATGTAGAAATATTAAAAAGATTTATTCTAAATAAATAGTGATATAATAAAAATCACATGATTTAAGGAGCCAGTTATTTTAAAGCTTCAAAAATATTCAATAGTCGGTATTATTGTTATTTTCATTTTCATTGGTTGGTTTTATCTTGATTTTATCATCAAAGAAAAAAACAAGTTAAGAGATGAAAACTATAGATCAGAAGCGCTTCTTATGCAAAAAAAAGCAGACTCTTTGATCTTGGCAAAACAAAAGTCTACTGTTGCGATTGCACTGAGTATAGCAAATGATAAAAGTCTTTCAAATGATCTCTTAGAAAACAACATATCAAAAAATAGCTATGAAGATCTAATCTCAAAGTTGAATGAGTACACGCTCTATAAAAATATTTGGGTGCAGATATTTGATAAAGATCTAAACTCGATGTATAAAAGTTGGGATAAGACTAAAGGTGAAAATAAAAAAGAGTTTAGAGGGGACATACTTAAAGCAGTAGCGATGAAAAAACCGCTTTACTCAATAAACTCAGGAATGTATGATCTATCCATTCGTGCTATTGTTCCGCTATTTAGAGAAGACGAAAATATTGGAGCTATTGAGGTTGTCTCTCACTTTAATTCAATATCAAAGGAGATGCAAAATTTTGGTATTGAATCGGTTGTTGTTTTAGAAAAAGAGCAAAATAAATATTTGAAAAATCCCTTTACAAAAATGTTTATAGACAAATATTATGTTGCAAATTTTGATGCATCCGATGCCATTAGAGAGTATTTAAGAAAAGATGGTATTGAAAACTATTTTAACTCTTCATATAAAATAAAAGATAATTATATAATAGCTACAAATGAGCTAAGAGATATGGATAATAGAGTTATCGGTTACTATATTATGTTTAAAGATCTAGATGGTGTTTCCAATAAAAACTTAGATTTTTTTATGATTAAATGGATTGCTTTTTCAGCGCTTGGGCTTTTGATATTTGTGGCGGCGGTAGTAAATATAATCTATATTAGAAATAAAAAGCAAAAAATGTACTATAAAAATATTATAGATTCATCTTCAAATATAGTTATTGTGGTTGATAAAAACGGCATTATAGATGTTAACAAGAAATTTTTTGAATATTTTTATAACTATACAACACTAGAAGAGTTTAAAAAAGAGCATAAATCTATAAGTGATTTTTTTATAAAAGAGGATGGATATGTTTGTGAAGATGCAGACGGATCAGACTGGATTGAATGCCTAATAAAAAACCCTCATAAAAATCAGGTAAAAATATGCTACGATTCAAAAGAGTACTATTTTAGCGCCGGAGTTTCACTAATATCTGAGCAAGATGGGCACTATAGCGCTATATTTGCAGATATAACAAAAGAGAAAATCTATCAACAAGAGTTAGAATATATAAATGTAACCGATACATTGACAAAAATCGGAAATCGTTATTATTATAATCAGCAGATAAAAAAAGAGGTTGCAAACTCAAACCGTTACTCATATCCGCTCTCTTTGGTTATATTTGATATAGATTATTTTAAAAAAATAAATGATGAGCATGGGCATGATGTAGGAGATAAGATTCTTATCGAATACGCGGAATTTATAAGTTCACATTTACGAGAAGGCGATGTCTTTTGTAGAATCGGAGGAGAGGAATTTATAATTATTCTTCCACATACAAACAAAGAAAATGCATATCATATCATTGATAAGATGAGAGAGAAAATAGAAGCATACAAAGAGATAGTTCCGGTTACAATGAGTTTCGGAGTAGCTGAATATATAAAAGATGAGAGTTCGGATCTTTTCTTCAAAAGAGCTGATGAAGCTCTGTATGAGGCAAAAAATAGCGGCAGAAACAGGGTTATGGTTAAATGATGTATTATGAAAACGAGCTGATGGCTCTAAAAAAATCTAAAAGATATAGAACACGAGAAGTTGTCGATAACAATATTTTGGATTTTGCGTCCAATGATTATCTTGGGCTCTCCCACAACAAAGAGCTTCACGAGGCGACATGCAAAGTGCTTTCAAATATGCCTCTTCACAGCTCAAAAGCTTCACTTCTGGTTAACGGTTATCATCAGATCCATAAAGATTTTGAAGATGCTTTGTGTGAGGCAAACGGATTTCCTGATGGAGTGATTTTAGGAAGCGGATTTAATGCGAATTTGGCTCTTATTGAATCACTTGTGCGAAGAGGCGATACTCTTTTTATGGATGAGAGATATCATGCTTCAGGGGTTTTAGCTACAAGACTTAACGGTATGGATGTTAAATTTTTTGCTCATAACGATATGAGAGAGTTAGACGAAATGCTAAAAGTGTCAAATTCAAATAGAAAGATAGTTGCAGTTGAGGGGATCTACTCAATGGATGGAGATCTAGTTCCAAAAGAGGTATTTGAGATCTGTGACACGCAAGATGCGATTTTGATAGTTGATGAGGCACATAGCAGCGGTGTTGTGGGCAAAAAACTTATGGGAGTTTTTGACTACTATAACATATCGATAAAACCAAACCACATAAAAATGGGAACACTGGGTAAGGCGTATGGGAGTTTTGGAGCGTTTATACTTGCATCTTCACATATCGTAGAGTATCTTATAAATCGTGCAAAACCTATTATTTACGCGACTTCGCTCTCTCTTTACGACACTCTTTTGGCACACAATGCACTAAAATATATGTTAGAAAACGCAGAGTTGCTAAAGAGTGAGATAAAAGAGAGACAAGAGATTATTTATGAGGAGTTGGGAATTCGCATAGATGGTTTAATAGCACCGATAGTTATCAATGATAATGAAAAAGTGATAGAGATCCGTGATACTCTAAAATTTCTGGGCTATGCGGTCGGCGGCATAAGACAGCCAACTGTTGAGCGTGCTATTATAAGAGTTATAGCAAGAGTTGGAATTAGTTGCGATAAGTTAAGAGAGCTGTGCATAAATTTAGCTAAAATAAAACAATGAATATCTCAAAACTTCAAATAACGTTTGACAAAAAAAAGCTAGTGGATATCGGCTTTAATATCTCCTCTTCACTCGCTCTTGTCGGGCAAAGCGGAAGCGGTAAAAGTTTGACCATAAAAGCACTTCTTGGAATGCTGCCGCAAGATATGGAGTTAGAGTTAAAATATGACAGCGGCTTTGAGCTAATCGCAGGAGAAACTCTGGCTTTTGTGCCTCAAAACCCTTTTACGGCACTCTCTCCGCTAACAAAGATAAAAAAGCAGTTTTTTATTCCGCTGCCAAAAGTTGAGAAACTTTTTATGCAGGTGGGGCTTGATAGCACACTTTTAGAGAGATTTCCGCCGGAGCTTTCAGGCGGACAGCTTCAAAGGGTTGTTATCGCCATGGCTCTAAGCCATGCGCCGAAGCTTATTTTGCTTGATGAGCCGACAACGGCGTTGGATCCTGATACTAGGGTAATGATTTTAGCTTTATTAAAAACTCTTCAAAGCGAGTTTGGTTTTAAGATACTTTTTGTGACGCACGATATGAATTCTGCTAAAATTTTGTGTCAAGATATTTGTGTTATAAAAGAAGGCAGAGTTGTAGAGAGCGGAAAGATGGATAGTGTATTGCAAAATCCACTTGCCGAATATACAAAAATTTTAATCGATGCAAATTTTGCAAATAGGAAATTTAGAATATGAAATTTATAAAAAAATTATTTTTTACTACACTTTTTATTGGTTTTTTAACTCCATTTTTGATGCTTGGCTATTTTTTGAGTGAATTTAATTATGACATATCTTCACTTATTGAGTACAATCCTCCAGTTACGACAAGATTTTACGATAAAAACGGTGAGAAAATCGCAAATATTTTCGATAAAGAGCATAGATACTATGCGGCGTTTGATGAGATTCCGCCGAGAGCCGTAGAGGCTCTTTTGGCAATAGAAGATACAACTTTTTTTGAACATTCCGGCATAAACGTTGATGCTATTTTTAGAGCAATTATAAAAGATGTTCAAGCCGGAAAATTGGTTGAGGGTGCAAGTACTATTACCCAGCAGTTGGTAAAAAACAGACTACTCAGCAGAGAGAAGAAGATATCAAGAAAGGTCAAAGAGGTTATCTACTCTCTTAGGGTAGAGGTGGCGCTTACAAAAGAGGAGATACTCGAGAGATATTTAAATGAGATCTATTTCGGGCATGGATATTATGGTATAAAAACTGCAGCGGATGGTTATTTTCATAAAAAATTATCTGAACTTACTCTCAAAGAGATGGCAATTCTTGTAGGCTTGCCTAAAGCTCCAAGCACATATACGCCTACTAAAAATTATGAGATATCTATGGGCAGGGCAAACCGTGTAGTTTCAAGGATGTATGCCCTTGGCTGGATAGATGAAGAGACACACAACCGTGCGCTTTTGGAAAAACCGATGGTTTTTGATGACACTCTTACGCAAAACAGTGCTCCTTTTGTAGTTGATGAAGTTTTAAGAAGAGCTGAAGAACTAGGTATCCATGATATAAAAACCGGTGGTTATGAGATCTACACAACGATAGATATGAGACTTCAAGAGGCAGCCGGAGATTCACTTAAAAAAGCTTATGATATGTCTATTGAGAGAATGAAGAGCTATAAGATGGATGCTCAAACACTAGAAGAGAAGATAAAGCTCTTAAATGGTGCATTTATTTCACTCGATTCTAAAACAGGAGACATTTTAGCACTTGTCGGCAGTGTGGATTATCAAAAAAATTCATATAACAGAGCAACACAGGGGCGTCGTCAGCCAGGTTCTGCATTTAAGCCTTTTATATATCAAGTTGCAATAGATTTGGGTTACTCGGGTGTAACGGAACTTGTTGATATTGCTAAAACATACACTTATGAGAGAGACGGTGAAGTGATTACATGGCAGCCTAAAAATTATGAAGAAGATTATGAGGGTGTTTTAACACTCAGAGAAGCACTTATTCACTCAAGAAATCTTGCGACCATTAATCTTGTAAGCGATATCGGGCTAGGGCAGGTTGTTAAAGAACTTAAGAAATTCGGTATGTCAAATATTCCGGAAAATCTCTCTCTCGCACTTGGAACTATCTCTCTATCGCCTTTGGATCTTGCAAAATTTTACACCTCCTTTTCAAATGAAGGAGTACAGGTTGAGCCTAATCTGATAAGATATATAGATAAAAAAGAGAAGAGAGTTTACGAGAAAAAGGAGAGAAGTAAATTTATTACCCAAAAAACACAAGCTTATATAATGACATCAATTTTAAAAGATGTTGTAGAGAGAGGAACCGGAAAACAGGCTAGAGTCGAGGGAATAGAGATTGCAGGAAAAACAGGAACGACAAACAGCAATGTTGATGCTTGGTTTGCAGGCTATTCACCTACTGTGCAGAGTGTTGTTTGGTTTGGAAATGACGACAACACACCTATGCATAGAATAGAGACGGGAGGCAGAATAGCCGGACCCGCTTTTGCAATGTATTATAAGCGATTGATTGAACTGTATCCTCAGATTCAAAGAAAATTTGATGTTCCTGATGGAATTATAGCAGTAGATATAAACGGCAAAAAAGAGTATTTTAGCGAGATCTCAAAACCTCCACGTGCAGAATCTAAGGCTAATGCGGAAGAGAAACTCCTTTTTTAGGATGATTTCTCAAAGCATATTTTTTGTCTTTTTATTTTTAGATATTGCCTAAGTTTATAGCGAGATAGCTGTTATAAGCTATGTAGCAGAGAATGAAAACAGATCCCATAGCTCTGCTGATTATGCCATCTTTTTTTGGCTTAAATCCGTATGCCATTGCTAAGAGCATAACGCTAAGAAGAAGCATAATAATCCAATCCCTTTGCAGCACTTCAGACGGAATATTTTGCATAGGATTTATAATTGCAGCGATACCGATTACTGCAAGCAGGTTAAACATATTTGAGCCTACAACATTTCCTATAGCGATATCATGCTCTCCTTTTTTTGCGGCAATGACCGATGCGGCCAACTCAGGCAGTGATGTTCCAAGTGCTACTATTGTCAGCCCGATGACAAGGTCGTTTACGCCAAATTCATGTGCAACACCAACAGCGCCCCATACAAGAATTCTTGAGCTGATGATTAACAAAACAAGACCGATGCCAACCCAGATAATTCCAGCTTTTAAGCTCATGCTATGCTCTTTGAGTTCGCTCTCCAATTCATCTTCCAAACTATCGCCTTTACTTTTAATGGCAGTATAAACAGACCATCCGACAAGAGCAAAGAAAGCACCTAGCAGTACAATACCCTCGATTAAGGTTAGCGTATCATCTATAAGCAGGTATCCCGTTGCAAAAATAATTAAGATGAGAAGAGGAAGCTCTTTTTTTACTATTTTTGAGTGCACTACAATCGGTGTGACAAGGGCTGTAACACCCAATACAAGAGCTATATTCACTATGTTTGAACCTATAGCATTTCCAAGGGCAAGAGTTGGATTGCCTTCTATCGCGGCTACTGCCGATACTACCATCTCGGGCGCACTAGTTCCAAATCCAACTATCAAGACACCGATAAGAAGAGTTGGCATGCCTAGATGTTTTGCAGTGGATGCCGCACCCTCTACAAATCTATCAGCACTCCAAACCAAGAGTATAAAACCGATAACAATTGCCAACATAAAAAGAATCATATAGTACCTTGTATTTTAAAAATCAAAAAAAGTAAGAAAAGAATCCTCTTTGTTGTTTAGAAAATAATTTGTATTTTGCAGTTGCAGTGACTCAAGAAAAGCTAAAGGAACTTTCTTCCTTTAGCGAAATTTTTAGTTAAATGCTCTATTTAGTGCGCAAAACAATGCTTTTATGGAAGCCATCGCTATATCGTTATCCGCCCCTACACCAAAACATGAAAGTGTAGTATCAGACTGTATCTCGATGTAAGCTATAGCTTTTGCAGAACTTAGATGTCCGCAAGAGTGCTCATAGTATGAGTTGATGATAAAATTATTTTTATAGTTTTTCATAAGAGCATTTTTACATGCATCAACAGGACCGTTTCCCTCACCTTCAGATATAATTTCTTTACCGTTATAAATGTACGTTAAAGTACATTTTGAGATTCCTTTGACAGAAGCAAGAGTAAAATCTACTAAAGACACATGTTCTTTGACATTAAAATAGTTTTCGTTGAATATACTTAATATCTCTTCTGCACTAAGCTCCTGACCTTTCCTGTCACTCATATCCTGAACAAGCTTTCCAACCTCCGGGTGCATTGCTTTTGGAAGTTGATACCCAAAGTTTTTCTCTAAAATATATGCAACTCCACCTTTTCCTGATTGTGAGTTTATACGGATAATACTCTCATAGCTTCTTCCGACATCCTCTGGATCTATAGGGAGATAAGGAACTTCCCAAAAAGCGTCTTTGTTTGATTTTCTATGAGCCAAACCTTTGTTGATGGCATCTTGATGAGAGCCTGAAAATGCGGTATAAACCAACTCTCCCACATATGGATGACGAGCATGAGTCTTCATCTCCGTACATCTCTCAACAACATCTAAAACCTCATTTACATTGCTAAAATCAAGATGAGAATCAACGCCTTGAGTAGTCATATTAAGTGCAAGCGTTATAATATCTACGTTGCCTGTTCTCTCACCGTTGCTCAAAAGTGTTCCTTCAACTCTGTCCGCTCCCGCCAAAAGTGCAAGCTCGGTTGCTGCAACACTTGTTCCTCTGTCGTTATGCGTATGCGTTGAGATAATTACATTTTCACGATTGTCCAAATGTTCGCTCATCCACTCTATCTGATCTGCATAGATGTTAGGTGTTGCCATCTCTACCGTAGCAGGCAAGTTGATGATAACTTTTCTTTTATCGCTTATCCCCCATCTGGCAGTTACCGCATTTGAGATCTCTGCCGCATATTCAAGTTCAGTTCCCGTAAAACTCTCAGGAGAATATTCTAAAAATATCTGTCCGTTATGGTTAGCTTCATATTTTTTTACAAGATCTACCCCTTCTAAGGCAAGCGCGATAATCTCTTCTCTTGATTTTTTAAAAACCATTTTTCTCTGTGCACTCGAAGTTGAGTTGTAAAGATGAACGGTTGCCTTTTTTACGCCCTCAAGTGCTTCAAATGTTTTAGCGATTAAGTGTTCTCTTGCTTGAACCAAAACCTGAATCGTCACATCATCTGGAATTAGATTGTCTTTAACCAAACGGCGTAAAAAGTCAAACTCAACTTTCGATGCAGAGGGAAATCCAACCTCTATCTCTTTAAATCCTATTTTGAGTAAGAGTGCGAAAAGTTCAAGTTTTTTGTTCATGTCCATTGGGTTGATAAGTGCCTGATTACCGTCACGTAAATCTACACTGCACCACTTAGGAGCTTTTGTTATGCTGTTGCTTGGCCATTTTCTATTTGGCAAATCTATTTTTGGGTAGGGACGATATTTCCCCTCTGGAATATTTTTCATGATATACCTTTAAACTTGAATTTCAATAATGCACTCTTACATACAATTATTGTGGCGCGAATTATAGCAAATTTGTGGTTAGTTGATTATTTTTAAAAGTGAAGTAATCCCGCAAAAAAAGCGGGATTTAAATTTATTATAGCACTTTGCCTTTTTGTTCAGGGGCAAGCCTGAGAAAAAAGAGTAAAGTCGTTGTTAGCAACTGTATGTTGTTTTGAACTCGTAAGCTGTCGGGCGTCTCTCATCCGGCCAGATTTGTCTCTCAAACATATAGTGTTGATAGTCTTCTATAAATGTATCCGTAAATACAGGTTTTAAGAACTCATTATCAGCAATAAGCGCTTCAGTCGCTTCGCGTAAAGTATGAGGCATTTGAGGAATGCCTTTTTCACGAATCTCATCTAAGCTTAATTCAAATAAATCCTCATCCATTGGACCAACCGGAACAGTTTTGTTTTTGATACCGTCAAGTCCAGCCATCATCATTACCGCAAATGCAAGATATGGACAAGAAGTCGAGTCTGGAAATCTCATCTCGATACGAGTAGCTTTTTCACCTGCACCGTATGGGATACGGCAAGACGCTGAGCGATTTTGCATAGAGTAAGTCAAAATCGAAGGAGCTTCAAATCCAGGAATAAGTCTTTTGTATGAGTTTGTTGACGGGTTGGTAAGTGCCGCAACCGCTTTTGCATGTTGGAAAATACCGCCGATATAGTGAAGAGCCATATCTGAGATATTAGCATAACTACCCTCTTTGTAGAAAAGGTTTTTGCCGTCTTTCCATAGTGATTGGTGAACGTGCATACCATTTCCGTTATCACCGAAAAGTGGTTTTGGCATAAATGTTGCAGTTTTACCGTTTAGGTGAGCAACCATTTTAATTACATATTTTAGTTTTTGAACATTGTCAGCTGCACCTATGATGTCAGAAAAAACGATACCGATTTCGCCTTGACCTTGAGCAACTTCGTGGTGACCTAAAATAACTTCAAGTCCGACTTGCTCTAAAACTTGCATCATTTCAGCTCTTAAATCTACTTGCGTGTCAAGCGGAGCTACCGGAAAGTAACCACCTTTTACACCACCGCGATGACCTGTGTTGTAACCGTCTTTATAGCGAGTATTTGAGTTCCATTCACCCTCTTCAGTGTCGATTTTGTATCCTGATTCGTTCATGTTGTCGATAAATCTTACATCATCAAAAACAAAAAACTCATTCTCAGGTCCGAAATAAGCAGCATCGGCAATACCTAAAGACTCAGCATGTTTAAGTGTTGCTTTTGCGATTGAACGAGGACATTTTTCATACATTTGTCCTTTGTAAATGTCGTAAACATCACAAAAAATAATTATGGTAGGATCTGCAGTAAACGGATCTAAAAACGCAGTTGGAACATCAGCTTTTAAAAGCATGTCAGATTTGTTGATCGGTTGCCATTTATCGATTGAAGAGCCGTCAAATGGGAATCCGTTTGTTAAGTTTCCTTCATTTATAGCACTTGCTCTGTATGTAACATGGTGCCATGTACCTTTTAAATCCGTAAATCTTAAATCTACGAATTGAACATCATTTTCTTCGCAAAAGGCAAAAAATTCTTCTATATTGTTTACAAATTTTCCCATCGTTAGTAATCTCCTAAATTTTATTGACAATAGTATACCCAAATAGGCTTCTTAAAAAAAAGGGGCTAACTGCTTAATTTTTAAGCAGTTAGAGAGAAGTTTAGTTAAAGAGTTTAATCTCTCCACCTTGTTCAGCGTACATCATGAGATTTGCAATATTGACACTTCTATCGCAAGATCTCTCAAGTTTTCTTAGACTTCCTAAAATTTTCACATAATCGATAGACAGCTCTTTCTCATCTATGATTTTATTAAGGATCTCTTTTTCAAGAACTGCAAAAAGATCATCATTCATGCTCTCTTCAACTAGCACTTTTCTGTAAATATCCTCATAGTTGCATTCATCCTGCTTGCTAAAACACTCTAAAATATATTTTAAAGCATTTACGCTGCTCTTATGCAGAAGCAAAATACTAGGTTTAAACGTTTCAAGATTGCATCCGCTGCTTGTGTGTTCACTCATTCTGCGTGCATATTTTTTTACGCCCTCTCCAATGCGAACAATCTCATTTGTCATTTTTAAATAAGATACTAAAAATCGAAGCTCTTTTGCCTCCGGTCCAAAAAGAGCAAATGTTTTGATGATCTCATTGTCGATATCATCACCCTTTAACCCGATTTTATCAAGCATATTTTCAACTTCTTTAAATTTAGCCGCATCAGAAGATTTAAACGCTTCCAAAGAGAGTTCATCGGCAATCGTTATGTTCTCTAAAAGAAGAGAAATTTTTCCTCTTATCGTGCTTATTTTTTCATGATATTTTGTAGACATTTTTGCCCCTTATTTTTTATAATATTTTTTTTATCAACCGAATTTACCGGTTATGTACTCTTCCGTCAGTCTCTCTCTTGGCGTAACAAAAATCTCCTCTGTACGACCAAGTTCTATAAGCTCTCCAAGATACATAAATCCTGTATAATCACTTACTCTTGCAGCCTGCTGCATATTGTGAGTTACTATTATGATTGAGACTCTCTCTCTAAGCTCTACAATCAGCTCTTCGATTCCGCCTGTGGAGATCGGATCAAGCGCAGAAGTAGGTTCGTCAAAAAGTAAAACTTCAGGCTCAACCGCAATTGCTCTTGCTATGCAGAGTCTTTGCTGTTGTCCGCCCGATAAGCCGTTTGCGTCATGCTTTAGTCTATCCTTAACCTCTCCCCAAATCGCTGCGTCTTGAAGTGCTTTTTCAACTCTTCCTTGAAGTTCGGTTTTGTTTTTTATCCCTTGAAGTCTCATTCCGTAAGCAACGTTATCAAAAATGCTCATCGGAAAAGCCGTCGGTTTTTGAAAAATCATTCCTATTTGAATTCTAAGTTTTATTAGATCCTCTTTTGAGGTCAAGATATTCCTATCTTTAAAAATTATCTCACCCTCATATTTGTTTCCCGGATAGAGATCATGTATGCGGTTAAAACTTCTAAGAAGTGTTGTTTTGCCGCATCCGGATGGTCCTATAAGAGCCGTTATATTGTGTCTTGCAATAGGCATTGATAGTTTTTTTATACTCGGCGCATCCGCTTTTGCATAAGTAAATTCAAAATCTTTAACTTCTAGCGCTTTTGGTTCAGTTATCTCAATAATTGTTGCCATTATCTACCTTTTCGTTTTAATAAAAATAGTCGTCCGATTATATTTAGAGTCAAAATAAACATACTCAAAATAAATGCCGCTGCCCATCCAAGTTGCTGCCAATCTTCATAAGGGCTTGTCGCATAGTTATATATGGTTACGGTTAGAGATGCCATCGGCTCATTCATATTTGTATTTAAAAAATTGTCATTAAATGAGGTAAAGAGAAGCGGTGCCGTTTCTCCTGCAACTCTAGCTACTCCGAGCAAAACACCGGTTAAAATGCCGGCTTTTGCTCCACGGTAAACCACTTGAATAATCACTTTATACTTTGGTGCGCCAAGAGCAAAAGCGGCTTCACGCAGAGTTGATGGAACGAGTTGCAACATATCGTCAGTTGTTCTTAAGATAATCGGTATCATGATAATCGCGAGAGCTATAGATCCTGCCCATCCGCTAAAATGTCCCATCGGAGCTACGACGATTGCATAAACAAAAGCGCCGATTACAATGGATGGAGCCGACATCATGATATCTGAGATATCGCGTATAGTTTCTGCCATTTTGGATTTTAAACCATACTCGCTTAGGTATGTTCCTGCCAAGATCCCAAGCGGAACACCAAAAAGTGCCGCATACGAGACAAGTATAAGCTGACCGATAAGAGCATGTTTTAAACCGCCCTCACCGTTTCCCGGAGGCGCTCCCTCGGCTGTAAAAATAGTGGTGCTAAGAGCTTCTAAACCGTTTGTCACTAAAATTCCTAGTATCCAAAGCAAAAAACTTATTCCAATAATAGCTGAGAGAGTAGAGAGTGCCATTACTATGTCATTAATTAAAATTCTTTTTTGAGTGTGTGTCATGCGCCGACCCTTTTTCTACGAAGAAAGTAAAATTTTGCGATAGAGATAATCGTAAAACTGATAATTAATAGCAGAAGAGATAGCTCAAATAGAGATGAGTAGTAAAGTTCGCTATCAGCCTCAGCAAACTCATTTGCAAGTGTGACTGGAATTGAAGTTGCAGGATCTCTTAGATCCGTAGAGATCTTATGAACATTTCCCATAACAAACGTAACTGCCATCGTCTCACCGATTGCACGCCCGAGAGCTAAAATAAATGAACCGATAATCCCGGCTTTGGCATACGGGATAATGATATCTTTAATTACATCCCATTTTGTTCCTCCAAGTGCATAAGCAGACTCTTTAAGTATATCTGGAGTCGTGTTCATGGCATCACGAGTCACGGCAGCCATAAAAGGAAGTATCATAATAGAAAGAACAATACCTGCGGTTAACATGCTGATTCCGACACCGCCAAAAGTATCACGAATAATAGGAACGAAGTAAAAAAGCCCCCACATGCCGTAGATGACAGATGGAATTGCTGCTAAAAGCTCTATAGATACGCCAACCGGAGTTTTGAGCTTTGCATGTGCTATCTCACTTAAAAATATTGCAATCCCTATAGCCACCGGAACAGCTAAAATCATTGCCAAAAAAGTTGAGACGACAGAACCGTAAATCGCCGGAAGCGCACCGAATTTTTCCAAGTTTGGCGCCCATTTATCATCGGTTATAAATGAAAACCCAAAAGCTTTTATAGACTCTAAAGAGTGCTCAAAAAGAACCGCAAAGATCCAAGCAACCAGCAATAGTACGCCAAAAGCTATAAATTTTGTTGAATTGGCAAAAATTTTATCGACTATATTATTCAACTTTACACCCCTTTTTTTAAAAGTTCGCAATTATAGATAGCTTTGGTTACATAAAGGTTACGATAAGTAAAATACTTATGTATACTTATTTTTATAGGAGTCAAGATGAAAGAAAAAAGAAAAAAAGATAAAGATGGCAAAGTCCGTATATGGGTAAAAAAGGAGACTCTTGCTTATGAAAAAGAGCTCAAAGATCTTCAAGTGGAGCTTCTGAAATTTCAAAATCATGTGAAAGAGAATGGTCTTAAAATTTTGATGATTTTTGAGGGACGTGATGCCGCAGGCAAAGGCGGCACTATCAAAAGAATTACGGAACATCTAAATCCAAGGGGAGCGAGAGTCGTCGCACTTGTAAAGCCTAGTGATCAAGAGATAACGCAGTGGTATTTCCAAAGATATGTAGAACATTTGCCTGCAGCAGGTGAGATCGTGCTTTTTGATCGAAGCTGGTATAATAGAGCGATGGTGGAGCCGGTTATGGGATTTTGTACCCAGAGACAGCATCACAAGTTTTTAAAAGATGCTCCTGCATTTGAGAAAATGATAGTAGACGAGGATATTAAGATTTTTAAATTCTATTTTTCCGTCTCTAAAAAAGAGCAGGCAAGAAGATTTTTACAAAGAGAAACAGATCCTCTAAAACAGTACAAATTATCTCCTGTAGATAAAGAGTCCCAAAAACTGTGGGATGAGTATACGCTGGCAAAATTTATGATGTTAAGTTCGACACACACAGAAGTCGCACCTTGGACTATCGTTAAGAGCGATGATAAGAAAAAAGCAAGAATCAACGCAATAAAGCATATTTTAAACCATGTAGATTATCCAAATAAAATTGATGCCAAAGAGATCATAGTAGATAAGGATATTATCGTTTTTGGAAGAGACGAAGCGATAGAGATGGAGAAAAAGTTTAAATTCTCACTCAAGTAATTTAATTTTATGTAATCTTTTCGTAACATAGAGTTCTTATACTTTCGCATCTTAAATATAAAAAAGGTACGAAAATGTTGAAAAAAATAGCTTTAGTTACGCTTGCGGCTTCCATCTCAATTACATCTCTCTTGGCTGAAGATAAGATAAACGGTGCAGGTGCGACTTTCCCTGCTCCTATTTATTATGATTGGGCATTTAACTATAAAACAGATAGTAAAAATCTTGTTAATTATCAGTCAATCGGCTCAGGCGGAGGGATTAAACAGATAGCGAAAAGAACAGTGGATTTCGGTGCATCCGATGAAGCCCTTACTACCCTAGATCTTGCAAAAGACAATCTTCTTCAGTTCCCTGCGGTTATCGGCTCAATTGTTGTTGCATTCAATGTTAAGGGTATCCCGGATGCAAAGCTTAAGCTAAGCAATGAAGTTGTTGCAGATATTTTTGCAGGAAAAATTACTTCATGGAATGATCCTATGATAGCAGCGGATAATAAAGGATTAGACCTTCCAAATCAAAAAATCGTAGTAGTGCACCGTTCAGACGGTTCAGGGACTACTTACAACTTTACATACTACCTTACTCAAAGTTCAAAAAATTGGAAAGATAAATTTGGAACAGGTAAAGCGGTTGACTGGGCTACGGGAATCGGTGGCAAAGGAAACGAGGGTGTAACAAACTTAATTATGCAAACTCCATACTCGATAGGTTATATAGAAAATGCATATAAAGAAAAGAATAAATTAAGTGCTGCAGTTCTAAAAACGGCAAGCGGCAAATGGGTTGAGGCAACAGAAGATAACTTTAAAGCTGCCGCAAAATATGCAAGTTGGACAAAAGATAAGCATTTCCACTCTGTTTTGGCGCTTCAACAAGGTGACACGTCATACCCTATCGTAGCGGCTACATTTATACTTCTTCCTAGAGAAAAGAGTGACGTAAATAAAAAAGTAATCGCTTTTTATGATTATGCCTTTAAAAAAGGTGATGAAAATGCTAAGAAACTTGGTTACATTCCTCTTCCTGAAGATACTAAAAAGATGATTAGAGAGTATTGGGCTGAAAATATAAAATAGTCGTCAACTCTTATTTACCTCCTGTTAAAAAATTTTCTCCTAAAAGCCCTTGCAGGTAGTGACTGCAAGGGCTTTTTTTATTTATGCCGTCAACACTTTTAAAGTAAACGGACAGATAACATTGTAATCTTTATGTAACATAACAATTCTATACTTCTGCAACAAAAAAACAAGGAATCAAAACATGAAAAAAATCGTTTTATCGGCTGTAGCTGCTTTAGCAGTAGGTTCAATGAGCTTAAGTGCTTCACAATTTTACGTAGATGACAAAGGTCAAGTTTTTACAACATCGGCTGCAGATCGTGTTGCCCTAAAGAGTGATAGCTCAACATCTCTATCTTCAAAAGCTACAAATTTAGAGTTTAGCGGTACTCACTATTTCGGTTACACATCTGCGAATCCAAATACTACTGCACCTACTGCAGATGCTTCTGTTCCTACGACGGTCGCTGTAGGAAGTGATACGGCTAAATATGCAGGAAACTCTGCAGGTCTTGAACTTCGCCGTAACTATCTTCAAGTAAAAGGTTTCTTTAACGATAAAGATTACTGGCGCGTAACGCTAGATACAACAAAAGAACTCGCTTCATCAACAAGTTATGCTAATGTGTTTGTTAAATATGCTTATCTTTACATGGATAAGGTGCTTCCGTACACTGGAGTAGAGTTCGGTATTGCTCACCGTCCATGGATTGATTACGAAGAACATAACGGTTGGTACTACCGTTCGTTCAACAAGGTTATGATTGAAGAAAAAGGAACTGCAACAGAATCGGGTGTTGACCTTGTAAACTCTGCAGATCTTGGAGTAAACTTTAAAACTAAAACAGATATGTTTAGTTCAGAAATAGGTATCTTTAACGGTGAAGGTTACCATGCGGATAAAAAAGCGGCTAATCAAGAGAATGATTCTAAGATGTCGGTTGAGTGGCGTTTAACGGGTCACCTTATCGGCAGCGGAACTAAAGTTAGTAAAAATGACCGCTTAAAAGACACATATGCTCATATCTCAACTTTTGGTTTGATTTCACAAAATCATAAAGACGATACGGTAGCTATCGGCGGTGCAAAAGAGTATGACCGTTCGTTTTACGGTATCCATGCCGTATACAACCAACCTATGTTTCTAATCGCTGCACAGTATCTAACTGCTGAAGATGAGGCTCGTAATCCTGTGGCAGACAGCGGTAAAGAGTATGATGCTTTCTCAATCAATGCCGAGGTAAGACCGGTTAAAGATTGGACGATTATCGGGCGTTATGATGACTATAAAATTGACAGCGTAGCTGCAAATACGGGTCTTAAAACGGTTTCTGCAGACGGTAATAAAGTTATTGCAGGTTTGGCATACAAATATAACAAAAATGTAAGTTTTATCGCTTCAGGAAAATTCATCAATGAAGAAAAAGCAAACGGTGGCGACACAGGCGAATCAAAAGATGTCTACATGTTTACTACAGAAGTGAAATGGTAATCTTTTAAAACTTTTCAACCCAATATTTTCCTTTCTTTCTCTCCTAAATATAGAGCCGGTTCTCGGCTCTATATCATTCAATAAAACTCATAAAATAGACACTTAACAAGGGTTAATACAATATAAATACCATTTTGGATAGAATACAAAAATTTTTAATACTATAAAGATGGAGATTATAAATGGATGCGGCTAAATATATTTGGATGAACGGAAAATTTGTAGCTTGGGATGATGCAAAAGTACATGTTTTGTCACACACTTTGCATTACGGTAACGGTGTAATTGAGGGAACAAAAGCATATAAAACCAAAAAAGGTTATGCAATTTTTCGATTAAACGACCACACAAAAAGACTAAAAGAGTCTGCAAAAATCACTTTGATGGATATTCCATACTCTGTTGAAGAACTTAATAAAGCTCAAGTAGAGTTAATCGCAAAAAACGAGTTTACAGGCGATAATGTTTACATACGCCCGTTTGCATTTTTGGGTTACGGAGTTATGGGTGTTTATCATAAACATGCTCCTGTTGAAACGGCAGTAGCTGCATGGGAATGGGGTGCTTATTTAGGTGAAGAGGGGATGAAAAAAGGCATAAAACTTAAAATCGTCTCTATGACTAGACCTGCAAACACTTCAAACATGGGAAAAGCAAAAGCGGTTGCTAACTATCTTAACTCCCAAATGGCAAAATATGAAGCGATTGATTGCGGATATGAAGAGGCGCTTTTGCTGGATGATCAAGGTTACGTAGCAGAAGCAAGCGGAGCAAGCTTTTTTATGTTAAAAAACGGCATCCTTATAACTCCTCCAAATGATAACTCACTTGAGTCTATCACTCAAAAAACAGTAATTGAAATCGCTACCGATATGGGTATAAAAGTGGAACGTCGTCGCATTTCAAGAGAGGATGTTTACACTGCCGATGAGGCATTCTTAACGGGAACTGCCGCTGAGATAACTCCGGTTCGTCATGTAGACGGCAGAGATATCGGATGTGGTGCTCGCGGCGAGATTACCCAAAAACTGCAAAGTGCATATTTTGATATCGTTTTTGGACGCAATGAAAAATATGAGCACTACTTAACATATATTAGTTGATATAGCTACTTTCGACAAGCGTAATAAAATAGAGTAAAAGGAAAAAAAATGAAGGAAAATATATTAATGGCATCAGATATGAATGACTACTTTAATAAAAAAAAGAGTGAGAGTGGAGGTTTTGATAAGAAACCAAGTGGCGGAAACGGTGGCGGAAATATTCCGCAAATGCCAAAGATAGATTTTAATTTTGGCGGTTCAAAAGCCGGTATCGCTTACTTCCTTGTTGCTATCGTGTTGATCCTAGTTTTGTCAAAACCTTTTACGATTATCCAAGAGGGCGAGAGAGGGATTTTAAGTACAAACGGTAAATATTCTGATCAAGCACTTCTACCGGGACTTCACTTTATCATTCCGGTAATTCAAAAAGTTTATGTGGTTGATACTAAAGTTCGTATCATTAACTATGCATCAAGCATTGAAGCCGGATCTGGCAGCACAACATCGGGCATAGGTGTAAAACCTGCTATTACTGTTCTTGATAAGCGTGGTCTACCGGTTTCAATAGAGCTTACGGTTCAATATAGACTTAATGCACAGTTTGCCGCACAGACTATTTCAAACTGGGGCTTTAGCTGGGAAGATAAAATCATAAATCCGGTTGTTAGAGATGTCGTTCGTAATATCGTCGGTAAATATGATGCTGAGCTTCTTCCTCAGATGAGAAATACTATAGCTACAGAGATAGATACCGGAATAAGAGATAGTGTTACCGGCTTAGAAAACGCACCTGCAGATCTTCAGTCCGTTCAGCTTCGTGAAATAGTTCTTCCTCCAAAAGTGAAAGAGCAAATTGAGAATGTTCAAATAGCAAAACAGCAAGTACAGCGTGCAGAGCAAGAGGTACAACGTGCTGAGCAAGAAGCTCTAAGACGTGCCGCAGAATCAAGAGGTATTGCTGAAAAAGCCAGAATTGAAGCGCAAGGTTTGGCAGATGCGGTTACTATTGAAGCTGACGCAAAAGCAAAAGCAAATCATTTAATCTCAAAATCATTAACACCCGATCTTTTAAAACTTGAGCAGATTCAAGTTCAAGGCAAGTTTAACGAAGCACTTAGAGATAACAAAGATGCTAAGATCTTCTTAACACCGGGAGGCTCTACTCCGAATATTTGGGTTGATATGAAAGATGCTAAGCAGAGAACTTCAACGGCTGCTGCAGAGTAAATAAGTAGATGCAAGAGATTATTAATAAAATAGACTGGCAAAAGATAGAACTTTTGCCGGTTATTGTTCAAGATATAACAAGCAATGAAGTTTTAATGATGGCATATATGGATAAAGAGGCATTAACGCTATCTTTATCTACCAGAGTCGCGCACTACTTCTCAAGAAGTAAGCAAAGAATCTGGAAAAAAGGCGAGAGCAGCGGGCATATTCAAGAGATACACTCTTTTAACATAGATTGCGATAACGATACGCTTCTTATCAAAGTGACACAGCACGGTGTTGCATGTCATACTGGACGTCCTTCATGCTTTTTTACGGAACTCGAGAGTGGAGAAATTCATACTGAAGTAGAGATGAGCAGCGAGGCACTCTACGGCGTAATAGATACTCTTTATCATACGATTCAAGAGAGAAAAAATGCAGATCCCTCAGTATCATGGACGGCAAAACTGCTAAGCAAGGGTGAAAATTCAATTTTAAAAAAAGTCGTAGAAGAAGCAGGCGAGTTTAGTTTTGCATACAAAGATGATGAGACACATGAGATTATATATGAAGCTGCAGATTTAACTTATCATGTGCTTGTCGCTCTTGCGGCTAAAAACATCTCTCCCGATAGAGTAAAGCAGGAACTTGCCCGCAGATTTAATATAAGCGGAATCGCTGAGAAAAATTCAAGAGATACTTAAATATGAAGGATATAATCACTAATTTTATAAATAATTTGATAATTTATGATTATATTCTTTTCGGTGTTCTGTTTTTTGTCTTTCTTCTCTTCATTATAATAGGAATTATTCTTAGACATAGAGTCGGTATGGCGCTCTTTTTTATATTTTTTGCATTTATACAGCTTATCGTAGGCTCTACCTACGGATATTTGAAAATGCATGAATATCTATTTAAAAATGAAACTTCTATCACCAGCCAAAAGAAATTGAGTTTTACACAGGCTATTGTTCTTTATGGAACCATAAAAAATGTATCAAAAAAAGATTTCTCCAGTTGTAAAATAACAGCCAAAGTATATAAAGTAAGTGAAAATAAGCTAAAAGATTATTTGTTGAAATTTAAGCCTATTAATAAAATGTCGATTATTGAGGATAATATTGCAGTAGGTCAAGAACATGAGATAAAAATTATAATTGAGCCTTTTACCTATGCATATGATTATAATATTTCCTTAGGAGCTGATTGCAAATGATTACACTTTTTAATATTTGGCACTATTTGGTTATTTTTATGTTGTTGCCTGTTTTAGTAGGCGGAGTTTTTCTTGCATTTAAGGACGAAAATTCAAAGTATAGGATTGAAATTATCGTATCGTTTTTTTTAGTATTTTTGTTTTTAAGCGGCATTGGCATATATGCTGTAGATAAAAATACCAAAGTGGCAAAACTATATAGACTTGAGAATAAGAGAAATTTAAATACGGAAAAAATTATATTTAGTGGAGTAGTAAGAAATGAGGGAAGTTATAAAATTGGTGAGGTTGTTTTAGAAATTAAAATAGAAAACACCACTAGCAACGCAACCAATATAGATAGGGGTTCTTATTTTGTTCCAAGCGGATTTCTATACTCATTTTTAGGTTTTGGGAGTAAGGCTGATAAGCCATCACGGATAGAAGAGAAGTTTGTAGTAGCGGAAAATCTAAAGCCGGGAGAAACAAAGGATTTTATAATTTATATTAACTATCCGCCACATTTTCAAAGTTTCACATCTTCTTCGGCTATTTATGCTCACTAGTATTTAAGTTTTAAGAGTTTAAGAGCTGCGTTTATCTTTTTTATTTGACTTTTTTTATCTCTGCACCACTGGGGTGCGAGCAGAGAGTCATCATCTATCCCTGCCGTTACTCTTTGAACGGATATATTTTTAGGCTTCATTTGCAGAGATTTTATCAAAATATCAAGGTAATCCTCTTCTGAGATAGGAGTAAATTTTCCTTTTAAAAAGTCATTTGCGAGAGATGTTTTTTTTACGATGTAGAGCGGATGATACTTGACTGAGTCAATTCCCCACATGTATGCCTGTTCTGACGTGTAGAGCATCATCTCTTTACTCTCATCCGGCAGACCGAATATGAGATGACCGCACACATGCAGCCCTTTTGATTTTGCTTTTAATATCCACTCTTTGACATTTTCGCTCGTATGCCCTCGGTTGATTTTTTCTAGCGTTTCGTCAAACACTGATTGGATGCCAAATTCAATCCATATCTCTTTTTCTTTATTAAGCGATGCAAGATAATCTAACGTTTCATCTGTTATGCTATCTGAGCGTGTGCCGATGCTAAGACCTATAACATCAGGAAATGAGAGAGCTTTTTCGTAGAGAGCTTTGAGTGTTTCAATCGGTGCATAGGTATTTGTAAATGATTGAAAATAGACTAGAAACTTTTGTGCACCGTACTCTTCACGCTGTCTTTTGCTTATTGCATTAAACTGAAATTCGAGTTGTTTTAGCTGTTTTTCTAGATTTGGGTTTGATTTTGAGTGAAGGTTAAGATGAAAACCTTTGAGATCTTTTGTCTCTCCGGTACTCGCACTAAATGAGTCGTTCTCGCAAAAAGTACATCCGCCTTTTGCTACTGTACCGTCGATATTTGGACATGTAAAGCCGGATATGTTAACGCCGACTTTATAGACTTTGCAACCGAATTTGTTTTTTAAATAGTTGCCAAAGGTGTAAATCTGTTCCATTAAACTATATATTTTCCTGTGAAGCAGGCAGTGCAGTAGTTGTCTTCTTTTGTATTTACGCTTCTTAAAAGTGATGCCTCATCCAAATATGCAAGTGAATCCGCTTCGATAAATTTGCAAATATCATCAAGACTCATATTTGCGGCGATTAGTTTATCTTTATTTGGCGTATCAACTCCGTAAAAACATGGATCTGTTGTCGGAGGAGATGAAACTCTCATATGAACTTCACTCGCTCCTGCTTCTTTTAACATTCTTACTATTCTTTTTGATGTCGTTCCGCGAACTATAGAGTCATCTACGACAATAACTCTTTTGCCTTTTATAATGTCCGTCATCGGAGAGAGCTTCATTTTAACTTTTAGATCTCTCATCTCTTGAGTAGGTTCGATAAAAGTTCTGCCAATATAGTGGTTTCTCATTATCCCCATCTCATAAGGTATACCACTCTCTTGAGCATACCCAATGGCTGCCGGAACTCCGCCATCAGGTACCGGAATTACCATATCCGCTTCAACAGGTTTAATGTGTGCCAACTCTCTGCCCATATTTTTTCTGGTTTGATAAACGGATTGACCAAAAACTCTTGAGTCAGGTCTTGCAAAGTAAACATACTCAAAAATACAGTGTTTTGGAGTTGGTTCAAAAACTTTTATACTCTCAGGCTCTTTGTCCTCATCAAAAATCAAAAGCTCGCCTGGCTCAACATCACGTATGAACTTTGCACCGACTAGATCAAATGCACATGTTTCACTCGCTACGATATAGCCTCCGCTTGGAAGTTTCCCGAGGCTTAGAGGTCTAAAACCATGACGGTCACGCATAGCAAACATTTTTGTTCTACTTAAAAAAACAAGCGAAAAAGCACCCTCTATTCTCTGAACTGCATCTATGATTCTATCAAGAAGCTTTCTTTTTTCACTCTTTGCTATAAGGTGAATAAGATTTTCAGTGTCCATAAAAGTTTGAAAAATTGCACCTTTGTCTATTAAGCGATTACGAATCTCTTCTGCATTGGTCAAGTTCCCGTTATGAACGATTGCCATTTCTCCTAGATCATATCTGGCAAAAACAGGCTGAGCATCAAGGATAGAGTCGTCACCCGCAGTTGAGTAGCGAGTATGCCCGATAGCGCTTGAACCTCTTAGTGTTTCAAGTTTTTTCTCGTCAAATACACGCATAACCAAACCGCGTTTTTTAATCGTTTGGAGTTTTGTTCCGTTTGAAGAGCTGATTCCGGCAGCTTCTTGACCACGATGCTGAAGTGCATGTAGTGAAAAATAAGCTAGTTTCGAAGCCTCTTTATTGCCATAGATTCCTACAACTGCACACTTTTCATTCATATCTTCTAGCACATTTTTCTCCCAATAGAGTAGTTAAATAATTTTGGAATTATACTCAAACCAAATTAAAATAAAATTGATTTAGATCTCCAAACAATCACTTATGGAGTAAAGTCCGGCTTCTTTACTCACAAGCCACGATGCAGCTCTTATAGCGCCTTTACTAAATGTATTTCTTGAAGTTGCCGTATGATTTAACTCTATAAACTCACCTTCGTTATAAAAGCCCACAGTATGACGACCGACTATATCGCCGCCTCGAAGTGCCATTACTGCAATTTCATCTTTGCTTCTTTGACCGATATTGCCGTCTCTGCCGCTTATGCGGACTTTATTCAGATCCAGACCGCGACCTTTAGCCGCCGATTCGCCTAAAGTAAGTGCTGTTCCGCTTGGAGCATCTTTTTTATGCTTATGATGCATCTCAACTATCTCAATGTCAAAACCCTCTAGTGCGGCAGAAGCTTGATAAACGAGTTTGTTTAAGAGTGCGACGCCTAAAGACATATTTGTAGCATAGAGAATGGGCATATTTTCGCTTGCCTGTTTTAATAGATTTAACTGATGCGCATTTAGTCCGGTTGTCCCGATAACAAGAGGTTTTGGAGTTTTTAAACACGCTTCAAGCAGAGACTCGCAAGCCTCAGGAAGTGAAAAATCTATAACTACATCGCATGCATTTAGAAAAGATTTTATATCCGTACTTACCAAAACAGAAGGATCTATTGAAAAATCAAGTGAGTTTCTTACAAAAACCGAACTTAAATTTATGTCTTTTGTTGTTTTTAAATCATCAATAATAAGTTTTCCGACTCTGCCGTTTGCACCTAGAACACCAACTTTTACTATCATCTACTACCCTTAAGAATTTAATTTTTCATCAACATAAGAGATTGCTTGAAGTGCCGCTACTGCACCGTCTCCTGCTGCGCTTACAACTTGTTTTGGAGCTGACAGGCGCATGTCGCCCGCCGCAAAAAGCCCATGAACGGACGTCTTCATGCTAATATCAACTATGACTTCACCATGCTTGTTAACATCACACAAAAAGCTGCCGTCTTCTTGAATAAGAATTTGATTGTTTACGTCATTTCCGACAAATGTGAATACTCCCGGAATTTTTATATCACGAATCTCTCCTGAGCCGCCCTTTACCAATAGACCGGTAACACCCATATTGTCGCCATACACTTCTTGCGGAATAGAGTTTAAAATAAGTTCGATATTTTGAGCATTTTTAACTCTCTCAACTGTATTTGGAGATGCACGAAAGCTGTCTCTTCTATGAATCAGATAAACTTTAGAGCATATTTTTGCCAGATAAAGTGCTTCTTCAAGAGCAGTATCACCGCCGCCGACTACCGCAACTTCTTTTCCTTTATAGAAAAACCCGTCACATGTAGCACATGTGCTAACACCCCTTCCAAATAGTTCATCTTCCCCTGCAAAACCGGCACGTCTAGGAGATGATCCTGTACACACGATAACACTGTGTGCTTGGCTGATTGTTCCGTCTTCTTTGTGAATTTTAAATATCTCACCTTCTTTGCTTACGCGATTTACTGCAACCATCTCATGTTTTAGACCAAATTTTTGGCACTGTGCAGACCATGGCATCATAAACTCCATGCCGCTTACTTCGCCTGTAACTCCGGGATAATTTTCTATCTCTGAGCTTTGAGTAATTTGCCCTCCCGGCATACCTTTTTCAAACATAACGACATTCTCTAAACCACCGCGAGTTGCATACATTCCAGCCGTTAGTCCTGCAGGACCGCCGCCGATAATCGCACAATCTAAAATCATCCAAAACACCTTAATATATAAATTTTTATCTGATAACCTGCGTTAAGTTATTTAGTTTTCACATCATACTATCTTGTTTATAAAGAAAATCTTTGTTTTTTTAAATAAAAGAGTAAAAGAAGTTTTGCAGGAGGAAGTTGAAATTTTTTGTATTACATAAGGGAGGCAATAGCCTCTCTTACTATTTAAAATTATGCTAAAAGAGCGTCTATCTTTTGTGAAAGAGCAGCTTTTGATTGTGCTCCCACAACTTGATCTACCATCTTGCCGTCTTTGAAAAACATGATTGTAGGAATAGAACGGATACCGAATTTTACAGCGATGTCTTGCTCTTCGTCAGTATTTACTTTACAGATTTTAGCTTTGCCGTCATAATCATTTGCAAGCTCTTCAATTACAGGAGCAATCATACGACAAGGACCACACCAAGGCGCCCAGAAATCTACCAATGATACACCTTCGCTCAGAGTCGATTCAAAATCTGAACTAGTTAATTCTATATATTTTCCCATTGTTATTTCCTTATTTAATTTTAAGTGGAGCCATTATACAAGGCTAACTCTTTAAAATTGCTTTATCATTTTTTTTTAAATATAAAACCCAGCAAAACAGCATTTTGCTACGCTTGACACTGAGTTACTGTTACTTCTATTTGGCAAGCACAGAAATTAAAATTTCACAAATTCTATCTCTCTCTTTCGATAAAGCACGCACTCCTCATATCCTGCAGATTTAGCCATGCTTAAAGCTTCCTCACTGTATAGCCCGACTTGTTCAGGTTTGTGTGCATCGGAAGCAAAGGTTATGGGAATATCAAGTTTTTTAGCTTCTTGTAAAAGAGATAATGATGGGTACGCTTCTCCAATTGGTTTTCTAAATCCTGCAACATTTAACTCTATAGACATGTTAGCTTCTTTAATCGCTAAAAGGGCATTTCTTGCGATATCAACGATATCTTTTTTTGGCATAAATTTAAAAATTTTTATAAGATCTATATGGGCAACGATATCAAAAAGTCTGCTGTTTGCCATCTCCTCTATAGCATCAAAATATTTTTGCCAAATTTCATCAATATCCAGATTTTCATAGTTGCCTATAAACTCAGGATTGTCAAATCCCCACTCCTCTATAAAATGGATGGAACCTATGAGATAGTCGACATCTGCATTTAAAACTCTCTCATCCAGATAGCCTTTTAGATAATCAACCTCATAGCCCAAAAGTATCTCTATTTTCTCTTCGTATCTCTTTTTTGCACTTAAAACGGCATCTTCGTACTCTCTCATCTGCTCAAAACTTATACGATATTTTTCATCAAAATTCATCGGGGCATGTTCAGAAAAGCCGAAATGTTTTATATTGCATTCAATCGCTTTTTCTATGTACTCAAAGATTTCACCCTCTGCATGATTGCAAAGTTTCGTATGGTTATGCAGGTCAACTATCATTTAATCCATTCTCGTATTTATATAATTTATGATATTATAATGGTAAAAATTAAATGTAGCGAAATTTTATAAAAAAAATGGAGAATTTGTTTATGACTCAAGAAGAACTTGATGCTCTAATGAGTGGCGATATAGATGATTTAGGATCATTAGCAGACGATGATATAAGTGAAGACTCGGATCTTGATCTCAGTTTTGAAGACGATGTTTCCGCAGAAGATCTTTTAGATGAGCAGGAACTGTCTATGGTTGACGATGAGGTTCCTGTAAAAAGTTCTAAAAAAGAGGATGTTCTTTTTCCTATGCCTGCGACAAAAGAGAATAAAATGGTGCATCAGCTTGATGATGTAACTAAAGAGAGTGAAGAGAAGGCAAGTGAAATATTTGATATCATTGAAGGCGTTTCGAATAATCTCATGGATAAAGAGGAGATGCTCGGCAATATTATTGAAGTGTTAAACAGCAATATTGAACTTTTTACAAAATTAAATAAAAAATTTCCTGATGTTGAAGCTTTTGCAATACAATTGGAGCAAAACAATTCTGCACTAGATAATGCAAATCAAGCATTAGAAGTTCTTCAATCAAGCGGTGAAGCAATAATGGATGTTATGGACATTATGCAGTACCAAGATATTCATCGTCAAAAAATTGAGCGTGTTATCAATGTTATGCGTGCCCTCTCTAACTACATGAACAGCCTTTTTGAGGGTAGAATTGATGATGATAAGAGAGTCTCTTCCGCAACACATATTGCTGGAGACACTCATAATGAACTTGCTTCAAACGAAGATATAGAAGCTCTGCTAGCCAGCTTTACAAAATAATGCGTCAAGTTGAGCTACTGTCTCCTGCGGGAACACTGGAAAAACTAAAAATCGCTATCGATTTCGGTGCAGATGCCGTTTATGGAGGTGTAAGCCACTTCTCTTTACGTATTCGTGCAGGAAAAGAGTTTAGTTTTGAAGAGTTTGAAGAGGGGATTGCATATGCACACTCCCGCGCTAAAAAAGTATATGCGACAATCAACGGTTTTCCGTTCAACTCTCAGCTGAACCTTTTAAAAAAACATATTTTGAAAATGGCAGAGTTAAAGCCGGATGCTTTTATAGTCGCAACTCCCGGGGTGCTTAAACTTTGTCATGAATTAGTGCCAGATATGCCGCTTCATCTCTCAACACAAGCAAATGTTATGAATGTTCTTGATGCTAAAGTTTATTATGACATGGGTGCTACACGCATCATCACAGCTAGAGAAATATCTCTTCGAGATTTGGTAGAGATAAAAAAAGAGCTTCCTGATCTAGAGTTGGAAGTTTTCGTTCACGGTTCAATGTGTTTTGCATATAGCGGACGATGTCTTATTTCAACGCTTCAAAGCGGACGTGTGCCAAATCGCGGAAGTTGCGCGAATGACTGTAGATTTCCTTATGAGATGTATGCCGCAAACCCTGAGACCGGAACACTTTTTAGACTTGAAGAAGATGAGGGTATCGGAACATATATCATGAACTCAAAAGATCTCAATCTTGCTTCACACATAAAAGAGATCTTAGATACGGGTGCGGTGGATTCGATCAAGGTTGAAGGGCGTACCAAAACTTCTTACTATGCGGCAGTTACCGCAAAAGCTTATAGAATGGCGATCGATGACTACTATAATGGTATAAACGATGTAGAGAAATATCAGTATGAGCTTAACTCTCTTCAAAATCGTGGTTATACGGATGCATACCTTATCTCAAGACCGTTTGAAAAGCATGATACTCAGAGTCTAGATTTTACCATGCAGCTTGGAACTCATCAGGTAAGCGGACAAGTTAGTGAAGATGGCACGCATTTTTTATGCAAATATAAAACTCTTCCTAATGATGAACTTGAGATTGTTGCTCCTCTTGGCTCACATGTAGAGATAGTAGATAACGAGATTGGTATGACTTATGAGCGTGATGGAAGAGTCTACATGAAGTTAAAACAGCTTTTGGCAGAGAATAAAAAGGTTTGGGATGAAGTGCATAGCGGAAATGTAAATCCGATAACACTTCCTCTCAGACTTCCGCCATATACATTTTTAAGAATCCCGTCTCATGAAGATATGGGAACATATCCAAAAATATAAAATATAGAAAAAGGAAAAAAGTAAAATGAAATTTGTTTCAATTGTAATAGGTTCAAAAAGTGATTATGAGATAATGAAATCTTGCTCAGACACATTGGAGGCTTTTGGAGTTAAGTACGAGATGATTATATCTTCTGCACACCGCTCGCCTGAGAGAACGAAAGAGTATATCGTTAAAGCTGAGAAAAAAGGTGCTCAAGTATTTATCGCCGCTGCCGGAATGGCTGCACATTTGGCAGGCGTACTATCTTCTAAAACGGTTAAACCTATCATCGGTGTTCCAATGAGCGCTTCAGCTCTAAGCGGAATCGATGCGCTTTTATCAACTGTTCAGATGCCGGCTGGAATGCCTGTTGCTACAGTAGCTATAGGAAAAGCCGGAGCTATAAATTCTGCTTATCTGGCAATGCAGATTTTAGCACTTGAGAATGAAGAGTTGGCTATCAAACTAAAAGAGGATCGCATAGCAAAAGCTAAAAAAGTTGAGATGGATTCTCTGGAGATAGAGACTATTCTTTCTTAAAAAATTTGTAACAGGGGCACAAATGAAGTGGATGAGCGATGAAGAGTATATGGAACTCACAGGGTTGGATTTGTCGGCGATTGATGATTTGGCAGAGAGAGGAAAGCTTACTATAAAAGTAGAAAGCGGGGTTAGATATATTGACCCATCAAAAGGCAGCGGTTCAGTAGTTCCCGTGCAGCTTAGAGAACTCTCTTCTCGTAACACAAAAGAGATGTTGGTTCAGCCCCAGTTTGTTGAAAAAACCATAGGCACTATTATCAACCTCCATGAAAAAGTTCTTGACGCAAAAGAGGAGACACTTGCTGCGGTAAGAGTAGAAAATGAGTTTTTAAGAGAGGCTCTTGCTTCTCTTCAAGAGCTTTATGATGAAGACAGAACAACTATCCACACTCTACAAGAACAGTTAAAACTCTCTCAGCAAGAAGTTGAATTTATGAGAAGAAAATATAAACTCATGTGGAACAAAGCTATAGAAGAACATACAGAAAAGTAAAAATATTTTATAGTATGAAAATTGATGAAGCGTGCATAGGGTGCATAATAAACCAAAGCGTTAGAGTTGCAGATGCCTTGCATGCTTCTGAGTCTCTCTCAAACGAACTGACATCCACCGTAACAGATATGAGCAAAACATTCTCTTTTAATGACACGCCTCCTGAAATTGCCTCTTATGTTTATGAAAAAATGGCACAGATCGCCAACAAAAAAGATCTTTACGATGAGGTTAAAGAGATCTCTACAAAAAAAGCGCTCTCTTTTGTTCCGTATTTAGAAGAAAAACTCAAAAACTCAACTGATAAACTTTTAACCGCTACAAAGATTGCAGTAGCTGGAAATGTTATAGATCTAGCAGCCGCCGTAGAGTTTGATCTCAAAGAGGAGTTGGATAAGATTTTTGATACTCCGTTTGCATACAATAATTTTGATCTGCTGCAAAAAAAACTCCATAGCGCAAAAACAGTTTTGCTTATCGGCGATAATGTGGGTGAGCATATATTTGACTGCTTGTATATTAAAACACTAAAAAAGCTCTACCCAAATGCAGTATATTTTTATATGGTCAGAGGCAATCCCATCATAAACGACGTAACCATGAAAGAAGCTCTTGAGGCCGGATTTGATGAGATCTGTGAAGTGGTTGACAGCGGCGTAAATACACCAGGCTTTGTCTATGGCAGAGCAAACGACTACTCAAGAGATCTTTTTGATAGAGCGGATCTCATTATTAGCAAGGGAATGGGAAATTACGAGTGTATGAACGATTCGCATAGAAGAGAGATCTGTTTTTTGCTAAAGATAAAGTGCGGAGTCGTCGCAGCCTCTCTAAAAAAAGAGATTGGCGACATAATCTGCAAGATGATATAAAGCTTTACTGCCCCAACCCAAAAACATTTGAAAGTGTATTTATATAGTTGAAATACCCAGTAATAGCAACAGCTTCAACTATCTCTACATCACTGTAACCCAGATCTTTTAAGGCATCTATCTCCTCTTTGAGTATCTTGTAGCTATCTTTTTTAGAGGCTCTTATACAGAAATTAAGGAGCGCTTTTTCTTTATCGCTTGCATTTAGCGTATCAACGCCCTGCAAGATCTCCTCGATTCTCTCCTCTGATAAACCCAGCATTTTTGCGATGCCTTTATGCACATCGACACACATTTTGCAGCCGTTTTCTTTTGAGATAAGAAGTGCTATTGCCTCTTTTATATCGTATGATAAAGCGGTTTCATCAAGAAGATATTTTTGAATCATCATGTCGGTTGCAAAATAGACCTTCTCATCCACTGCCATAAGTTTGAAAATCTCGCCTAATTTTCCTGTTTTTTCTAAGATTGGGAGTGCTCTTTCTTGGATAGCGGGAGTCATCTCTTCAAAGTCCGGGAGTTTAATATGTGCCATTTTCTTTCCTTGATTTTTTTTGTATTATAGGGTGCAATTCTTATTTTTGGTTTATGAGGATAAAGTTTTGCTTTGATATAATTACGAAATTTTTTAAAGAGGCAAATTTATGATAACTTTTAGCCAAATGTTACTAAAACTACAAGAATTTTGGATGCAGCAAGGGTGTAACATAGTCCAGCCTTACGATATTCCGGCAGGTGCAGGAACATTTCATCCGGCTACATTTTTACGCTCACTAGACTCAACTCCGTGGTCGGTTGCTTATGTCGCACCGAGCCGTCGCCCGACGGACGGAAGATACGGTGAAAATCCAAACCGTCTAGGAAGCTACTACCAGTTTCAGGCACTTATAAAACCTTCTCCGGACAACATTCAAGAGCTTTATCTAAAATCGTTAGAGTATCTAGGACTTGATGTGAAAAATCATGATATCCGCTTTGTGGAAGACAACTGGGAATCTCCGACATTAGGCGCATGGGGACTTGGCTGGGAAGTTTGGCTAAACGGCATGGAAGTAACGCAGTTTACTTACTTTCAACAAGTAGGCGGCATAGAGTGCAATCCCGTAGCAGTCGAGATAACATACGGAACGGAGCGACTTGCGATGTACTTGCAAGGTGTTGATACCGTTTTTGACATTGTTTGGGGCGAAAACGAGCATGGAAAAACGCTTTACCGTGATGTTCACAAAGAAGCTGAGATAGAGTTCTCAAAATATAACTTTGAAATAGCAGATACTGCAATGTTGTTTGCGGAGTTTAATGCGAAAAGCGAAGAGTGTTTAAAAACCATAGAAGCAGGACTTCCTCTTCCTGCGTATGACCTTTGTATGATGGCGGCAGGAACTTTCAATGTGCTTGATGCCAGAAAAGCCATCAGCCAAACAGAGAGACAAAACTACATCCTAAAAATCCGCGAACTTTCACGTGGGTGTGCAGAGCTTTACAAAGCGCAAGAAGAAGAGAGAAATAAGAGAGTTAAGGGGTAAAAATATGGAAGCTGATAAAACTCTATATATTATAGCGGGTGCAAACGGAAGCGGAAAAACTACCTTCGCACTTAGTTATGTAGAGTTAAACAACCTTCATTTCATAAATGCCGATGAAATAGCTAAAAAATATGATCCTCAAGATATTCAAAAATATAAAGTAAAAGCGGGTAGAGAATTTTTTAAACAGCTTCATGCGAACCTCGCTAAAGAGAGTTCTTTTATGATAGAATCTACACTATCTGGAAAATATCTTGCAAATATCATAAAAGAAGCCAAAGATAGAGGTTTTGCAGTAGTGTTGATATATCTTTTTTTAGAAAATGATGTTGAAAATATACTAAGAGTTCGAAATAGAGTGCTAAATGGCGGACATAATGTACCAGAGGAAGATATTAAAAGAAGATATATAAGAAGTAAAAAACTTTTTTATCAAACATATAAAGAGATGGTAGATGGGTGGATGTTGTTTTTTAACGGCGATGATAATTATGAACTAGTTGCCAATAAAGAGCAAATATTTTTGGATGACCTGTATAATAATTTTTTAAAAGGGTTGGTATGAAAGACTTAAAACTTGAAATGGATATTTTAAAAATAGCTTCAAAAGCTGTTAAAGAGGCTCAAAGAAAGAGCTTGGAAAATGGTGTTGCAAATGTTTACGCTAAGAACGGAACAATCTATTTTCAACTTCCAGACGGAACAATAACGCAGCAGATGCCAAAAGAGTATATAAGATAAATTTAGAGGACAAAAGATGACCGCACCGATAAACCAATCCAGCTTTACAAAGTATCAACCGTTTGTAAAATGGGTTGGCGGCAAAAGAGGGCTACTTTCTCAGATCCTCCCGTTTATTCCAAAAGAGTTTAACAATTATTTTGAGCCTTTTGTAGGCGGTGGCGCACTCTTCTTTGAACTCTACTCGCTTGGACTTTTAAAAGATAAAAAAGTTTATCTATTTGATATAAACACAGAACTTATCAACGCTTACAATGTTGTAAAAAAGAATCCATCAGAACTTATAAAAAATCTAAAAGAATTTAAAGAAAAACACTCTAAAGAGTTTTATTATGAAACAAGAGCTTGGGATAGGGATGAGAACTTTTCACAAAGAAGCGAGATAGAAAGAGCTTCAAGATTTATCTATCTTAACAAAACCTGTTTTAACGGGCTTTATAGAGTAAATAGCAAAGGCTACCACAATGTGCCGATAGGGCATTATAAAAATCCAAATATTTGTGATGAGCTTGTAATTTACGGCGCAAGCGAAGCTCTGCAAAAAGCCACCATTTTAAATGCTTCATATAAAGATGTAATTTTGCATGTCAAAAAAAATGATTTTGTCTATTTTGATCCGCCTTATTATCCACTTACTATAACATCTAGCTTTACATCGTACAGTGAATTTTCATTTTTAGAAAAAGAGCAGATCGAACTTTTTGAGGTTTTTAAAAAGTTGGATAAAAAAGATGTTATTGTTCTACACTCAAACTCTGATACGGATTTTATAAAAAATCTATATGATGAATTTCATATTGAAGAGATTCAAGCGAATAGGTTTATTAATAGTAAAAGCAGTGGGAGAGGGAAGATTAGTGAAGTTTTAATTAAAAATATTAAAGGAATAAAAAATGGAAGTTATTAGATCATTTCAAGATTTTCAACTGATAGATACAAGATTAAATCTTGCATTAAGCGAGTATGGACAAAAGTATAAATTTACCGAAAAATCGATTGCTTATATGTTTTTTGTTCTTGAGGAGATTTTTGAACTTCAAGATGATGAAATATATAATGCGTTAACAGACACTAGCTTTATTACTAGGCAATCTAAATACAATGATAAAGAACATTTTCCACACGACAAGGGAATTGATGCCATTATTATTGATGAAGAAAACAAAGTCGTACACTTATTTAACTTTAAGCATATATCGAATTTTGAAACCGCTAAAGGTAAAAAATTTGAGAGTGGAGAGATTGATAAGGTTTTAAATTTTCTTACTTCTCTTTTTGAAAGAGATCCTGAAAAAAATTCTAATCCTAAAATATTAGAAAAAATGCAGGAAATATTCTTAGCTCAAGAAAAAGGCATTGTATTTTCTTATAAAATATACTTTAGTGCCAATATTTACCAAGGATTTACATCTGATGAAGAAAAAAGATTAGAAGATAAATTAAAATCATTCAGAGGAGTTACATTCGATTATATACTTATTGATTCGATTGTAAAAAAAATTACTTCTTATAATGAACAAATAAATGCCAGATTTAAAGTAATTGATAATCATTTTTTTGAAAAAAGTGAATACGGACGTAGAGCACTTATACTTGAAATGTATGTTAAAGATTTAATTAGAATAGTGTCAGATGATGAAAAATTAAGAAGTGATATTGAAGCAAGTGATGAAGTGATAAATGAAGCAAAAATTAATGAAAATGCTTTTGAAGATAATGTAAGAATTTATAAAGAACAAGGTACAAATGTAAATAAAAATATTAAAAGTACAGCACTTGATGAAAATGAAAGTAAAAAATTCTTTTTCTATAATAATGGAATAACGATTACATGTAATGAATTAGATTATCAAGGTTATAGAAGCATGCCAATAACTTTGAATGGGTTGCAAATTGTTAATGGAAGTCAAACTATTCATTCTCTTAAAGATGCCATGCATGAAAATAAAGAATATTTTAATGATATATCTGTATTGTGTAGAATATATGAAACAAAAGACCAAAGTTTTAAAAGTAAAATAGCAGAATATACAAATAATCAAAATCCTGTTACAAATAGAGATATCAGATCTATTGATGTTGTACAAATTAAGTTAGAAAAAGATTTATTTGCACATGGTTATTTTTATGAAAGAAAGAAAAATCAATATAAAAATGAAGATAAAGATAAAAGAATCGATTCTGAAAAGCTTGGACAGGCATTTTTAAGTTACTATGGGGATATGCCAGCTGAGGCAAAAAATAAGAAAAGTATAATATTTTCAAGTAAGTATAATGAGATTTTTAACAATAATATTACAGCTGAAAAAGCTTTAAAAGTTTACAATCTTTATATTTTGGTTGAAAATAAAAAGATTGAAAATATAAATGAAAAACCATTTTTGGCACATGCAACATATTATGTATTGTATTTTATTTTTTTAATTTCTGAAGATAAAACAATAAATTCTATTGATTTTTATGATGAGGCTGTTAATAAGTTGGAACACATTCGGGATAAAGAAAAAGAAAAGTTAAAAGACAAATTTTCGGATGCAGTTTTATTTAAGGGGAGTACACCTAAAAATTACTTATCAGAGTTAGAAATATCAAAATGAAAAATTTCAATAATTTAAAAAACACCCTGCAAGACTCAATTTTTACATGGGATTATTTTACAGATTTTGAAAAAGTAAAAAAGAATGTCAAGAAAATAGAAAAAGAACTTAATCTTCTTAATTATCTCATTGGTAAAGAAAATATTGAAGAGGAATTTTTATCTTTGGTTGAAGAGTATCCAAAAGTTAGAAAAATACTTCCGATATTGATTGCGATTAGAGATGATAAGCTATTTTGTACTCCCGTTATAACCGATATAGAAACCTTAGAGCCTGAGAATAAAAAATATATTTTTCATGATCCGATTGATGAAAACATAAAAAAAGAGCTGCTTATATTTTTTAAAGAGAGTGGATTAAAAGATATTTTTGAAAGTAAGGCGATTAAAAACTTAGTTGATTACTGTTTTGGTGTTGAGGTCGGTTTTGATACAAATGCGAGAAAAAACAGAACTGGCGACATCATGGAAAAACTTGTCTATAAGTTTTTAGAAGAGTTTTGTGAGGAAAATAAAAATCTGAGATTTATAGAACAAGCAACGCAAAAAAGAATAAAAGAATTTTTCAATTACGATATGAAAATTGATAAAAATAGCAGAAGATTTGACTTTGCTTTGTTTGATAAGGCAAAAAATAGACTGTTTTTGATTGAAGTAAACTACTATAGCAGCGGTGGTTCAAAGCTAAAAGCAACTGCTGGCGAATATCAATACTTAAATAATTTTGTAAAATCTCAAAACATTGATTTTATCTGGATAACAGACGGCAAAGGCTGGCTTACTGCACTTAAACCTTTAGAGGAAACTTTTATTCATAATGACTATGTCATTAATTTAGACATGTTAAAAAATGGGATTTTAAAAGAAATAGTAAGTTAATTAACTAACTTTTAAGTTTGCAAAGGTTAAGATTATGATTGAAAAACAGTTAAAAGAGATTTTAAAAAAAAGAAATTTAAAGCCTGTTGATGTTTATAAGGCTTTAGAAATTGACAAAGTTGTCTTTTATCAGTCAATACGAACAAGCAATCTAAACAATAAAACTCTGCATAAGATTTTAAGATATTTAGAGCTTGAAATAGAGGTACTTGTACATGAAAAAAGAGATAGAGGTGTTCAACCTTAATTGCTGTAATCCTACTGTACATTCAATGAAAAATTACATCAAAGAATATAAAAAAGTTTGGGTCGGCTTTCATGATAAGAGATATTTTATACTAGACGCATTTTTATTTGAGAGATTCATTCAAAATTTAAATCTTGAAGATGATGATCTCATAGAGGAAATTTTTTAAAAAGTATGACAATTAGCCATACTTTTTAAATCTTGTTGTTCTATTTGATAGTATATGTTTATTGTCATTAAAGGGAAAATTATGAAAAAAACCTATTATGAATTACTTTATATGGTAGAAGTTGATGCTTTAGAAGAAAATGAAGAGACAGCAGAAGGTTTTCTTTTTCAAGGAAGTAAAAATTGGGATTTGTATTTTTTAGATGCTATTCCAATTTTAGAACCTGTGTTGCTTGAGAATGTTTCACTTTTGGAGTTTGAAGAAAAATTAGAGTTTGAAAATTATCTACAAAAAAATCAAATTATAGATTATTCGCTAGAACATGTTCAAGAACTAAATAAGTATTTTATATTGGTTTCTAATGGCGAAAATTAAAAAACTTAATCCTGAAAACTTTGAACAAGAGTGTACAACTGTCTGGAGTTTTGCTCGTCGGGGAAATTGGGCAACGCATAACTCAAAGTACAGAGGAAATTGGGCTCCTGAAGTTGTGCGAAATCTTCTTTTGAGATACTCAAATGAAAGAGATTGTATTTTAGATCCTATGATCGGAGGCGGAACAACTGCTGTTGAGTGCAAATTGCTTAACCGTCATCTTTTAGCACTTGATATAAATCCACATGCAATAGAACTGACTAACACTGCATTAGATTTTGAGTGTGAATTTAACCCTAGAATAAAAGTACAACTCAATGATGCTAGAGACTTATCGCTTTTAAAAGATGAAACAATAGATTTTATATTAAACCACCCGCCTTATGTAGATATTATTAAATATTCAGAGAAACAAATAGCAGAAGATCTATCAAATATACATGACTTAGAAAAGTTTTGTGATGAGATGGAAAAAGTAGCGAATGAGCTTTATAGGGTTTTGAAAAAAGATAAATATTGTGCGATTTTAATAGGAGATACACGAAGAAACAAGATGTATCAGCCGCTCGCTTTTATGGTGATGCAGAGGTTCTTAAAAGTGGGTTTTGAACTCAAAGAAGATATTATCAAACAGCAACATAATTGCAAAGCTACAGGTTTTTGGGTCAACAAAAGTAAAGAAGCAAACTTTTTACTCATCATGCATGAGCACCTGTTCGTATTCAAAAAAAGCTAAAATTTCTAAAAATAGTGTATTATTAGGAATACATTCTTTATTTAGGAAATAAATATGGATTCAATTCTTTTAGAAGATAATCGGCATTGGGTAAATCAGAGTATATACGGCGACTTTGTCTCAAGAGAGAGTTTAGATAAAGCCATCAAATACCTTGGCACAAAAGAGATTTTGGCTCTTGTTGGTGCTAGAAGAGTAGGAAAAAGTACTTTGGCAAAATTGCTTATTCGTGAGCTTTTGAAAAGCGTTGAAGCAAAAAATATATTATTTATAAATTTGGAAAAACCGGAATTTATTCCGTACAAAGATGATGCCTCGTATCTTGGAGTGATTTTTGATGCGTACTTAAAACTTGCAAATCCAAACAGAGAGAAGAAGATATATTTTTTTATAGACGAGGTGCAAATTTTTCAAAATTGGGAAATATTTATAAAATCAAAATATGAAAACTCAAATATCAAATTTATCATAACCGGCTCAAACGCATCGCTTTTAACTTCAAACTATGCGACAGTTTTAACGGGCAGAGTGCTAAGGCTTGAGATACATAGTTTTAACTTTAGAGAATTTTTACATTTTAAAAATATAGATTTTTCTTCAAAAATTCAAAGAACGGCAAATAAAATTGAGATAAGCAGGGCGATGGATGAGTACCTCAAATGGGGCGGATACTACTCGGTGATATCAAATGACGATGAGATGCTAAAAAAAGAGTATCTCATGAATGTGGCTGAAGATATTATACTCAAAGATATAGTTCCAAGATACAACATAAAAAGCTCTCAAATCATAAGAGACCTTTTTTACTATCTTGTCTCGAATGCTGCGACCACACTCAACTACAGTTCGTTGGCTAAAAAACTCAGTGTTGATCCAAAAATGATAAAAGAGTATATCGGCTATTTTGAAGATAATTTTTTAATCCATACTATTTCTGCTTATCATGATAAGCTGACCTCGCAAATAAAATCTGCTAAAAAACTCTATTTGAGTGATAACGGTTTTTTAAATTTAGGAGTAAAGAGAACAAAAAATCTAGGTACTGCCTTGGAAAATTTAGTATTTAATGAACTATATAAAAAAGATGAAAAAGTAACCTATAGGAAAGAGAATCAAGAGGTCGATTTTTATACACAAAAGAGATTATATCAAGTTGCATATGATATAAGTGATGAAAAAACAAAAAAGAGAGAGTTAAACGCTTTTGGAGAGTTTAAAAAAGAGGGTGATAGATGCACCTTGATAACTTATGGTAGCAACGAAGCCATCCATGATGTGGAAGTTTTAAGCATAGATAGGTTTTTGCTTGAGGCTGATGAAGGCTTAAATATTGAATGAAACCCTAATAGGTCAGATTGATAAAATCCTTTTTGAAGAAGAAGCTTTCTTTATAGCCGTTTTAAAGAGCGGTGAGAAGATAAGCGGCTCTTACTTTGAGAGTGCGGTCTCACATCTAAAAGATAGTGCCGTAACGCTTAAAGGACATTGGGAAGAGCATAGAAAGTACGGAAAAACGTTTAAGTTTGAACATATAAAAGTAAATCAAAATGAGCTTTTTTTCTTTTTGAACAAAATCGTAAAAGGGTTTACAAAAAAGCTCTCTGCAGATCTGATAGAGCATTTTGGGAGTGAGGGGCTTGTTGAAATTTTAGACAACGACATTGAGCGGCTTTTAGAGTTTAAGGGTATAAAAGAGAAAAAACTCAAAAAGATCCAAGCAAGCTGGAAAAAGTTTCGCTCCATGAGAGAGATCGGGGAGTTCTTAAGTCCTTATGATGTTTCTCCGGCATTTTTAACAACTATCGCAACCGCTATGAGAGATGTTGAAGAGCCGTGTGCAAAGATAAAAAACAATCCTTACATTTTAACCTCCATAAACTCCATAGGTTTTAAAAGAGCCGATGAACTTGCCCTTAAG
>Ga0208246_1000260_pt1 | contig 47391 bp, 48 predicted proteins | sample RifOxyD2_FD_184039 | JGI IMG/M metagenome (GOLD analysis project Ga0208246, IMG submission 184039) | Soil microbial communities from Rifle, Colorado - Rifle Oxygen_injection D2 (SPAdes) | ecosystem: Environmental > Terrestrial > Deep subsurface > Rock core/Sediment | place: Rifle, Colorado... | reverse complement strand
TCGTCTCTCCTAAGGGGAACGTCAATGCGAACGTCCAGGCTCCTGCCGCATCTGCAGTGGTAGTAGCAAGAGAGAAACTCGTAGCGATCGTGCTTGATGCTTCGGCGGTGCCGGTAAAGGTAATGTCTCCACTTGCGAATGGCGCAGCAAAGCTCGCAGGAGCAGTGATGACTGGCGCACCAGGAGCGACTGAGTCAATGGTGAGCTCCATGCTTGTCGTAGCCGACACATTGCCGGCAGCGTCCGCGGAGAGAAATCCGATCGTCGTCGTGCCCTGCGCAAACACAAGCTCAAGTGACCACGCACCACTTCTGTCTACAGACGTCGTGGCTGTTGTCATAGTATTTGAAATGACAGAGGCGGCCTCCGCGGTGCCGGTAAAGGTAATCGTGGTGGTTGCGAAAAGCGTAGTAGCAGGGCTGGTAACTACTGGTGCTGCAGGAGCAGAGGTATCTGCTGGCTCCGGTTCCGGAACAACTTCTTCTACGACCACGACAGCACCTCCCCCACCACCTCCACCCGCACCAAAGCCGGGCTGATACTCATTCGAGTTCACGGAAATCACCACCGGCGCCTGAACTGGTGCAGGAACTGGAACAGGGGCTGGCGCGAAAGATGGGGCCGGTACGCTCGGCAAAATGACAGGGGGAGCAGGAGGCGAGAAACTCACCTGCACTTGCGCAGGCTCAGTGGCACTCGGCGGCGCAGAGCGCACAAGAGTCACCGTAATCGGTAGTGGGGCAGGCTCCGGCTGAGTAGGTGGGGGGAGATCACTTGTAGCGACAGGGGGTGGTGTCGATACTATTGCCGCAGCGACGGCTGCGGGTTGCTCTTTTGTCGTAGCAAAAAGATTAGCCACCTGTGCAAGGGCAGACCGGAGAAGCATGGCAAACGATGCGTTCGAACGATAGAGTGCGCTCGCTGAACTGGAAAGCAGAAACCGTATCCCTCGTGCAAGCGGATCAGCAACCGCAAGCACAACGCCAGTGGCCTTGTGCTTAACCGAAAGCGTGGGTGGAGTTATGCACGGCTTCGTGGCAGTCTGCACGCTGTTCGGCTGCAAGCGATCCAGCGTCGCGTAGATATCGCGCACAATCTCGGTAGCACGATACTTAAGGTAGACATTGGCAAAGCTGTGTCCAAGCTTGTCGTCACCAGGAGCAAGCGCGATCTCAGCATTCGGCTTCATGATGGCGCGGAAAGGCACGCTCCCCACGACGCCGGCAATCACCTTGTCGCTTGCCGATGTGTACCACTTGCCGTTTCCAGCCACACGGCCCGACGGCGTTGCCACGCCGTACACACCGAGGGACATCGCCGGCACTCCCCCAGATTTATCAGCCAAGGTGTCATAGAGGCCGTTTGCATAGAAGTTGCCCTGCGAGTGGGCCACGAGCAAGAGCTTCTGCGTCCCAACCTTCTTGCTTGCTGCCTTGTGGATCTCGCCCAAGTCGTAGTCACCCACTGTTTCGCTATCAAACACCTTCTGCTGTATCGCCTTTAGAATGTCCCCCACCCCAGCGAGATGGGAGGGGTTGTGGAGGTAATCGAGTTTTAAAGGTTGTTTGTTGAAATTCTTGCCAAGAAATTGTCCCAAAGCATCCTTATTATCCTGAGCTTCTCGTTCACTAGTAAAGATTCCATTAATTGTCGCGACTGAATATCCAACTTCTGAGCACAATGGAACGATTTCATTCGCCTGCAAAAGCGCAGGCAGAAAGATAATTCCTAGCGTTAAAAGTATCCTTAACTTCATTTTTAATTCGAAAATACAGAAAGGTCCAAGTCACAAGTCTCATCTAGTGAAGAGTAACTATCAAGACGAGTGTAGAAATCTCTTTGTGCATCATCTCTGGGTTGGTTATTTAATTGCGCGCTCTTCACAAAAGTCGTTAAACCTTGGGTTACTTTTGCAAAGTTCTCCAGATCAGCTCGGGAGGTAAGTTCAGCGATACACATGGCCGCTTTTGATTTCTCTTGCGCCACAGCAACTACCGTCCCGGTATTCACCAGCGGCTGTGTCATTTCCATCTGGAGCGCGAGGGCGTACTGGAGGAGCACGGCGCGGGTCTTGGCAGAATTAGGATACTCGGCGAAGATGGCGAGCTCGACATCGTCGCGGATGCCATTCTTATTCGCATCCACCCCGGCCACTGTCTTATCGGCTTCGGCGCCAGGATCAGGTGGGAGACTCTTCCCCTCCACATCTGCCAGGGTGAGCTTCGTTGCGTGGATCTTCGCCACCTGGGCCTCTGTCTGCTCGGCAGACTCAAAGTAGAGAATGCGCCCAAACACAAGCGCTCCATACGCCAGCAGCACGAGTCCTAGCCCTATAAGCACCTTCTTCTTTGTCGTCATGTGTGGGTATGTGGGTACAGAGGGTTACCCTCTGTATGTGGATAAGTTGTGGATAATTATGCTGCTTGCTCGATCTTACTCGATCTCACCGGCTTGCTGATCGATCAACTCTTGACCATCGCCACCATAAGTTGTGCTATTATAGTATCCCAGGGCAAGAATAAGTGCAACTATCACTAGGACAATAAGGGTAAAGCCACTGGCTTCCTTCCAAAAAGTTTGATCAAGGTACTCCCGCATGTATGTATATAGTTATGGTAATAGATTTCTAAAAAAGCTCCCCACCCTGCCCCACGAGCTCTTGGGCTTACTGATGGTAATAGTCCGCGGGGGCTCTGCAGTGCTCATACTCACCACAAGAGCTCGAGCGGGCGGCACACTCGTTGGTGTCGCAGCCGCCAACACCCGACGTACAACAACCTTTGTGGGCCGCACCGAATTTGCAGACCGAGCACTGCTGCTCACGGGCATCTCCCGAGCAACGGCGAGCATGAGCGTCGCCGCTTGCGCTTGGATGGAAGCAAGGGTATGCGCTACGCCGACGGATAACAGTTGCGTCGTACTCGTGGCGAAGGTGAGCTGCGTAGGTGCGGTAGTGGCGACCAGCACGAGCGGACTCGAAGTTGCTAGAGCGAGAGCTACTATCGGCGCTGAGGTCGCCGCCAACTGCCACTCGCTTCCAAGATGAGGCTCCCCATGCGGATACAACAAGCGGATCGTCCTCTCCCCCACCGCCAACCGCGTATGCTCGAAGGGAAGAGCCAGGCGTTTGCCAGTGCCCACGATGGTGTCTCGTGGGATCAGAAACGATTGCTCCCCAGACTGCAGGTGCCAGTTACCCAAGTTTACCTCCGCACCACCCTTATTCTCCAGCTCTATCCAGGAGCTCTGGAAGCCAGGCCTTGCTCCCACCACACGCACATGGGGCTCCTCGATAACGACGGTCGTTCGCCCGATAGCCGCAAGCTCATTCCTGCTCGCAGTGAGTACTACGATGTACTCACCTGGAAGTCGGTAGGAGTGGTGCACTACTGGCCCTTCTCCGGTACTCCCGTCACCGAAAGACCACAGGTAGTGCGCGTCGCGCACGGTCTTTGTGTCTTGGTCATACGCCGCAGCCGTAAACGTGAGCGGAGCATGGATGGTGCCGATGCGCACGCGTCCTGGGGTAACGAGGAGCTGGGGCTTTACCTTCCGCACATCACTCAATGCCACCGAGCCACCATGAGCAGAGATGGTGCTCATCTCTTCTTCGTCTTCTGACGCACTACTTCCCGCACTGGTGGTGGTAGACGCACTCGCAGCCGAAGTAGTAGTAGCCACCACAGAGGCAGTCGTAGCATTTACTGCACGTGGTGTACTTGTAGCGGTAATCCACCCCGTTGCTGCTCGCTGCGCGGTTGCCTTTGTTGTATTGTTACCAGCAAGCATATCGCTCCCAATCTTCCAGCCGTTACTGCCGTCCACCGTATCCACCGTGGTACCACTCGCGTCCTTGAGCACCAGCGTCTCCCCACCGTTGGCGAGGGCGCCAACGTAGATAAGATCTGCAGTCACACCGGAAATGGTAGTGTCGCTCGTACGCTCAAGGAGATAGTGACCCCGGGTAGGAAGAGAGCCGCTGAGCCCGACCACCTTAGGACTCGTAGCCGTGAGCGCCCAAGAGAGTGTCCAGTTCGTCAGGTCTACCGCGGCACTGTCCGGGTTATAGAGCTCGAGCCACTCATCATTGGCACTCGTAACTGTCCCCATCCAGGCAATTTCGTTTATCTGGACAGAAGCCAAAGAGACAGCCGGCGCGAGCAGGAACAAAAGGAAAACCACAAGGTGTGGTCGCCTTATCATGCGGTGATTATAGCAAGCAGTTTCTTAAAGTCAGCATAAAGTTATCCCCATCTTATACACACAGAGGGCAGCCCTCGGCATTTCCCTCTGTATCCCCAACTCAGTAGCAACGGATGTCACCGAAATGCGGATGCATCTGAGATAAACCAAACACTAAATACACATTCTCCTTTTTTGCAGCTCGTACTGCAGGTAGGTGCTCGTCATACCAATCTGACCAGGGCAAAAGTTCAAAGATGTCTTCATCTGTGAAATGTATTTCCACAGGAAGCGGAGCGTTGGGATCTGATGAGAAAGAAGGCGTAGAGACACCCTCATACGCTTTCTGTATATCCTCCCTAGACAGCTTACTCGCGCGAAACTGACCAGCGACATAATCACAATGGTTGGAGTTGCCAAAGTTTCCGACATGAGCCATTTTTGAAATGAGCCTTGAATCCATTGGATTCGTTGCGGCAATAGAGGCGTAGAACTGTTTTTGCAATACCCACAACCGATACTCGTGTAGTGGCATTGTCACCCCGACGGGCATAGCGATGACGCCAAATACTACCGCCACGAATATGGCTATCTTCCTCATAGCCATATTTCTGCTAGTCTGTAAAATTCTGTTGCAATCTGCTCTCCCCGTTCATTAGGTCTCGGGTTGGCATGCGGCTTACCGTAGCCTTGATGATAAAGTGTCGCTATGATCTCTGGCCTAATAGAAAGATCAGCCTTCGCTCTCCAAAAATCTGTAACAAAACGCATAAATCCGGCTGCAAAGAAGATATTGTGTTTTGGCTGGACAACATATGGGGCCAAATACAGTCTCGCAGAGGGGTTCATCCTACCGAACGGCAGTTTTGTGTCTTTGGGGTTAGGATTATGCAACCCTTTTCGTATTAGGTCGTTTGCCGTATCAATTTTCACTTGTGCGACACCGACGGAAGTGTTGAAACCAAATCCTTTTGCAGTAATGTTCTCAAATATTGCCTCGAGTGGCAGCGTCGCTGAGATCTCGTCAATCAAGATGGCACCAAGCAAAAAAGGATCGATTTTGAAATGCGTCGCGGCGGAGGAGATGTATGCCTGATGTGCAACTAATGCCTCTCGCACCAGAACAACAGGGACCTTGAACAAATTTCTAATCGGTTTTATAAACTCATGTTCACCTGCAAGCGATGTCCGATACAGTTCGAGGTAACGACTGAGTGCTGGTGTACTTTTCGCATGAGAAAGCCCCTGTGCGAATGCGGTTAACTCGCTGCTCGTAAGCGAAAGGGCATTAAGTTCTCTTTCCCTTGGGACTTTTTTCTTAGTGCGCAAATACACACTACTTCCCCGCCGCACCAGACTCACATCTTCCAAGACACCAGATTTAACCAAGCGTGCGGCTTCCTCCAGGGAAAGCACCTGAAACTCATTGGAGACAAAAACCACGTTCTTGCCTTTGTAGTCTGCGACCGCAAGTATGATCTTCATGCTGTCAGTGTACCAACAAAGCTCAACTTCATAGCCATAACTTATCCACATACAGAGGGTTACCCTCTGTATGTGGATAAGTTAAACTAAGGGCATGGAGAGGAAATTCGCCTTTGCGCTCGATGAGCACTACCATATTTATAACCGCGGGACAGACCGGCGGCTTATTTTTCTAGACGACGCGGACTATGCTCATTTTCTCAAGCTTCTCTATCTCTGCAATGGAACGAAGCGAGTAGAGCTGCGACTGCTCCCAAAGGGAAAATCTCCTTTCGAGAGCAACCGCGGGGAAACGCTCGTTGATATTGGTTGCTATTGCCTTATGCCGAACCACTTTCACTTATTACTCCACGAGAAAGTAGAGGGTGGGGTCTCGAAGTTCATGCTCAAGCTTATCACGGCCTATGTCATGTATTTCAACCGGAAATACGCCAGGTCAGGTGGCCTCTTTGAAGACAGTTTCAAGGCAACCCGCGCAAACGACGATCGCTATCTCGAGTATCTCTTCGCCTACATCCACCTAAATCCTATCAAGTTAATTGAGCCCCGGTGGAAAGAGGCGGGGATCAGTGACCTCACAAAGGCTCGGGAACACCTTAGTACCTACGCCTACTCTAGTTACCTAGAATTCTTTGGGCATGAGCGTGAGCAGAAAAGCATACTTAACCGCAATGCCTTTCCTGAATACTTTGAAACCCAGAAGGAGTTCGCAGACTTTCATGATCAGTGGCTTCAGTTTGGCAACGACTTTACGGTAGATGGCCACGAGAGCCTAGCGACCGAGAGTGTAGAGTAATCAACGGGTTATCCACATACAGAGGGTAACCCTCTGTATGTGGATAAGATGTGAGTAACGTGGGGTAAACCTGTGGATACTGGACCACTAGGGCAGCTTGGCTAGTGCCTCTTCCAGCACTTTTATGAGGCCGTCATCTTTCAGCTTCTTGGCTTCCGTAAGAGCACGCTCATAGTAGGTGCGGGCACTTGCAGTGTCCCCCGTTTCTGCATAATAGCGGGCAAGGAGTACGAGTAGGTTGCCGTCAGCGGGTCGCTTGGCAAGCGCTTCAAGCAAGACGTCATCAGCAAGCCCCACCTTGGCTGGATACTTATACCGATAGAGCTCGTGGAGTCCGCGATAGGCGGTATAGGAGTTGGCCTCGAGGGTGAGTGCCGTGCGCCATATGGCCTCTGCTTTTACGGGATCACTCAGGTAGTTCTGATAAAGATCAGCCAAGTTGGTGAGCGCAGTATCAAGATTCGGCTGAAGCTTGAGTGCATAAAGCCATGCCACTTCGGCACCCTGGTAATCTTCTCCGATCTTTCGCAAGCCGCCTAATTGCGACCAGAGGAGTGGCTGGCGTGGGTCTTTCTTCAGCGCTTCACTTGTGGAAGCGACTTTATCCCTGAGGAGCTGCGATGCCGTAGCACTAAATGAGGCCGGAACCTTGGTGGTAACCGCAAGCGCGGGGATCGGCTTGGGGACAGAGTCTGCCACGCGGACAGGCTCCTGGGTAATCGTAATCTGATCACTAATATCGTTACCCTGCTCATCAAAAGCACGAATGTCTGAGCCAGTCATGCCTGGAGTAGTGGTGCCCACGCGAACAGACACTGGAGACACGACTTCTTTCGACGGAAATGCGTAATACATACCAAGCAGAATCAAAACTAGTAGCCCTGCGACACCCAGAAGCAATTTTGTGTTTTTTTCCATAGATTGTTTAGTGTACGCTACCGAAGGATAGTTGCAAGAAAAATTAGCAACACAAAAGCCCCGCCGAAAGGCGGGGCTTTTGCTACCCATTAGGCAGGAGCCGTGAGGCTACCTACATAATCACAAGAGGTGTTTAGCGAGAGACACCGACGTACGTACAGTCCTGACCAAGTGCACTGAAGCATCCCTGATCTGGGCCGAAGTAGCCGTTTGCCCAATCCACGTCGTTAGCAGCTGCAGTCGTCGTTGAATTTGGTGACCAAACAATGTTATTGCTTGCCAAAGTCGCCTGCGAGCCCATAAAGACGTTGTCTGCGAATGAGTGGTAAGCACTGTCTGAACGAAGCGAGAGTGTCGCTGCGCCAGTTGTTGCACTACCAACCAAACTTGGAGTTCCCTTGAAGGTGTATGTCTTCGAAGAGCCTGCCGGGATGGTTGCATCCTGCGTGTTGCTCGTGTTATCGAAGATAACTGTCAAGATAGAGCCTGCGGTGTTGAAGTAGCTCGTCGTACTTGCAGAGACTGCACCGTTAGGACCTGAGAAGGTCGCGGATGTCGTTGCAAGAGACACAGAACTGGTTCCAACATTGAACGAAAGCTTGTACAACTTCACTTCACCCTTTGCTGGAGCGGTAACCGTGAGTTTGTAGATATCCTGACTTACACCATTCACCATCGATGCGCTTCCTGCCGCCTGCGTGAAGGTAGGAACGGTCTTGAACATGCGAACACCGATTGAGCCAGACTGCAAGGTTACCGAGGAGCCAGTTGTTGCCAAGTTAATCTTGGTGCCTGACTCTACGCCGGTACCTTCCGTTGCACTGGTGTCGCCACCATTGATCTCAACCTTTACAACGTGTCCTGAAGTCAACACCGGGCCGCTTGAACTGATACCAGCCAAGTCACCCTTGATGGTGATAACCTCTTCCTTGTCCTTCGTCAAAACGATTGGACTCGTGAACGTTGTGGTTGCGTAATCGGAGTTACCTGTGAACTGTGCGGTACCAATCTGTGCACCATCCTTCCAAAGCGTAAGGCTGAGGAGATCGGTTGCAGAGCTGGATGCCGTACTGGTTGCGAGAGTAAGACCAATTTTCTCCAAGTTAATGGATTCGTTAGAAGCCTTGAACTTGAATGCGCCCAGGAGCTGGCCAGTGGTGCCGTCCTGACCAACTGCTGCGATCTTGTAGAACGGATCGGTTGGATCGTTCGTGATAACAAGACTGCCTGAGCCAATAGTCTGTGCTTGACCGTTAGCCTGGGTTACCGTCTCGGTAATGTCGTTTGATGAAGTTACGCCAGTCACCGTGATTGAAGGTGATGCGGCAATACCCCACGACACATTACCGGTCGTTCCTGCTGCGATGTTACACTTCAAGTCCAAAGTCTTGATGGTGCCCTTTGGAATCGTTAAGGAAGTATCGAGTGTGAACGTTTCTGCGCTTGCATCCGGATTCACTACATTTGAACCCGTGTTCAATGCTACCGAGCCATCAAAGAGCTGACATGAGCTCAAGCTGGTGGTTGCAGAGAGCGCGCCGTACATGGTGAGTGGGATCGATGAGAATCGAACGTCTTCACCAGACTGCGATGCGTCAAACTGATACTTCGAGAACAAACGGCCCGTACCACCTGCCACGATTGTCTGTACAGCAGGAGTGTTAGAAACCGTGATAGCAAGTGAACCTGACTTCACCGTCATCGTGTTCAATGCCACTACGCTCGAGAGCGAAGAGAGACTGATACTGTTACCCGAGATCTGACCCGTGATGTTACTCCAGTCAGCTGAAGGGGTAGTCGATGCGACTACTGTCGAGTTGTTAGCTGCGGTTGAAGCGAGCTTGCCACGAAGCGTGTAGGTCTTCTTTCCTGGCTGGTAGGTGATCGTATCCGTGAAGGTAATCTTCTGGTTTGTACCTCCTTCAGATACTGCATCTACCGGACCTGCCACTACCTTACCATCAGAATCTACGAGACTGACGTTCGTAAGGAGACCCCAGGTAGCTACTACTACCGATGAGGTGAAGTGGAAGATGGTTGACTGCACAGAAATTGGCTCACCCTTGATATCCATGTCGTATCCGCCAAGTGGCTGATTCGGCAAGTTGATGGCAATGTTCTGAGCAGGAACTGCTGCTGACTTAGCTGCAGTGGTAACTGTACCTGCCTGGACTGTAATCGTGGATGCACTGAAGAACGGAGTACCTGGCGTTGCCGCAGGGCCTACGAATTCAGATGCAGTTGTTGCTGCTGTGTTGGTTGCACCGTTCGGGTTGGTAGGAACGATACCGTAACCATAGGTCTCACCGGAAAGGTAGAGATCTGTGTTCTTGTAGATATCGAACTGAATCGTACGGCCGGCTGCACCGGAACCGACGACATCTCCCTGCAGGTAGATATCCTTAGAAAAGCCCTTATCCATCAAGATACCATTTGCACCGAAGGTCGATGTGAAGTACTTACCATCTGCTGACACGGTTGTGTCATAGGCAGTACCGTCAATATAGGTCTTCAAGTTAGCAAGGTCATTTGAGGATGCTGAACCTGACTGGTTCCAGCGAACTGACCAAAGGATAACCTTCTCTGCTGATCCAGCAGTCACACGAACACCGGCAAACTTCACTGCGGTGTCGCCGATAGACTTGTTCTGTGCGCTACTAGGATCGAACGAAGAAAGATTCATAGAAGCACTACCAAGGGTGAGTGATGCGTTTACCGTATGTTGCGCGCCTTCGATAGGAAGACTACCGGAGACTGCTGCTGCGGTGTTTACGCCTACCACCTTCAAGGTGGCCACCTGACCTGCGTAGGTTACCAAGTTGGCCTTCGTGTCCATGTTCGCCGCAATGGTCATGGTACGTGAAGTACCTGCCTTTACCGTGAATGGCTCACCGATGACCGTCTGGTGATTGGAATTCAAACTCTTTGCGATACCGATCTGGATGCCGTTCTCGTCCAAAAGGACAATGCCGGTGAACACAGCGTCTTGTGCAAGACCGCCGCGCTCTACGGTGACACCACTTACTACCACATCAGATGCGCCAGCCGTGAAGGTGACGCGAGTGAAGGGAAGGCGTGCCGCCGCACCAGGAGCGAGAGAGTTCGCTGGATGCGTGCCAGCTGCAAGAGCGAGCGTACCCGCTGCTGCAGTGGTGCCTCCTGTCGAGCCCGTGCCGCCGGTTGTGCCGGTACCCGTAGTACCTGTGCCTGTACCCGTGCCTGTTCCAGTGCCACCAGTTACCGGTGCTGCACATGCAGCTACTGCTGCATCAAGCACCATCTGGAGCTTAGCCTTGGTTGCCGAAGCGACGGTGCCTGTACCACGGGACAAGCCCAAAGGTGCAAGAATGTCTGCTGCGTACAATTCCTGGAACTTTACTACGGCTCGCATGGTAGCTGGACCAAAGTACATGGTCTCACTACCAGGAGAACCTGCGCCTGAAGCTGCCACCTGTGTAGCTGCATTCAAGTTCAAAACTTTCTGCAAATTCCATACTGGCTCACCACGGCTTCCTGATCTCCACGATCCTGCTGGGAAGGTGTATGCCGCCGGGCATGACGATGCAGAGCTACTGCTTCCACCACCAATCTGTGCCTGGAGTGCAGCTACCTGTGCCAAAAGAATCTGGATCTGTGCCTGGAGCTCCTCTGCTGTTGCCGCTGATGCAGGGAGTACGGCTACTCCGCCAAGCATCATGACACCAGTCATGACTCCAACAAAACCAGAAATCACTTTGGTCACTTTCGATTTCTTTGTGATCATATTGTTGTTCTCTAATAAATCCACCCCTTAATTGTCGTACAGACAATCAAGAGATGTCGCACGAGCTCGGAGTTGCAGCTTCGACATTGCTACCCTCGAGTGTGCATTCATCAACTCTGCACACATGCTTGCGCATGCATGCAGAGGAATGAGCTAGGTAAATGAAAACGCTGCCGTGAACGGTTGTTCTGGATAGGAAACAGTCGTGCAGAAACATCAGAATCTATCTTAACGCACTATGTAATTGTCAACGTCCTTAGGATATAGGAGACGGACTCAAGCGTTCTGGATTACTCGCCGTTCCGTTTTGGGCAAGGCCCAAAACGGAACGGTAGAGACCTGCGGAGAAGTATAGTACCTCAGTCGCAAAGCTGCAAAAGGGCCGTGTGGATAAATTAGCCATTTTTATGCCTAAAAATGGCTTTTTTCCATTCGCCACCGAGTCCGTAAAGAATACACCAAACGGGCCAATTTCGCAATGCCGTCAGCGCCTGTTACGGGCGGAAATATCTAGACCACCGTCGCTCCCCTTTTCGCCGGAGGAGGCCCGCCGCCACCAAGGCCTGGAGATCACGCTGGATAGTCTTCTCGCTAATGCCTAATATATGAGTACTTATATCCTTAATGGTGTACTCACCCTGTGCCTTGATAAGGCTAAGGATGTTTTCTTTGCGGCCGACAGTGTTCGCCTCTTGACCGTGCATATTCACTTCTTTAGCGTGCGGGAAAATTTGCTCAGTAGCGTGTCCCTTACTAGAAGCTTCTTGTCTAATGTCCTTTAAAATATTGGTTTGTTTCTCTTGCGGCTTTTGCTCTTCAGTTGGCGTTCTTCCCCCAAGCGAGACAGCTGCTTCGTGTGCTCCTTCTTCGGGAAGTGGTGCTGCAGGGGGCAGGTCTTGTAGCGCCCTGCGCTCACGCAGGATAACCTCATCATGATGCGCCTTGAGTTCCGAAAAAGAGGGCCCCAGATCTTCCACTGCGCGCCGGCTACAAGCACCTGCAAACTGCTCTTCCAGGAACTTTTCAAAAGCGACAAATTCTCGTTCGAGCAACGCAAAGTTCATGGGCGACAGGTAGCTACTCGTATGCGCGACACGGAGGTGCGAGAGCAAGGTAGTAACTTTGTCTAAGACAAACTTAAGTGTCTGATTCGGAGTTGTCTCCGCTCGTCCTTGCAGACTCGCCATCAAGGACATTAGTTCTACTCCTAGTGTACGAACTCTCCATTTAAGCGGCTCCTCGGAAGGGAAGAGGTCCGTGACGACATACAGAGCCGCCACCAACTTTTCGCCTTTTAACTGCAGAAAACCATCGTACATTCCGAAGACGGGGGGATTCGTCACTTCTTGTAGTTGTCCTTTACCTGTATCAGACATGTCTGTAATGCTGCTGTCCTTTGGTAAACTGCGTAGTCTGTCTCTTAGAAATGTTCAGCACGTTTTGCATATTTCTTACCGACAAGTATAGAGCGTCATGGACAGAAATCAATCTTGCGCAACTCGTGATTAAAAGACGTAGTACGTCTTTTAATCACGAGTTGCGCAGCTGCGTCGTGCGGATAGTTTTCCGTTTCCGTAGCATCTCGTTCCTGCTACAATGCATGTATTCCTATGGCAGAAAAAAAGGGTAAAAAAGAATCACGGTCAAAGAAACCTGATGCTGGAGGCGCGCCAACACTCAGCTTCGGAAGCTCGCTTAGCGACAGCCTTCAAGAAAAAACCAAGCACGGCATCCTGGCGGTTCTGTCTTGTGTCGTTGCTGTTTTCTTGGTGCTCGCCTTCTTCGAAGTTGCGGGTCCCGCAGGCGCATTTATTTACCACTATCTACTACTCCTTTTTGGAGCCGGCTACTTCCTTTTTCCGCTTGCCTTCCTCATGCTCGGCTGGTCATTCCTTACTTCAGGCAGGCCCAATCTGGTGAGCACCTCGCTCATCGGGAGCGGGCTCTTTTTCCTCGCTGCACTAGCATTGACCGACATTCGCTTCCGCACATTTTCTGAGAACAGCATCACCGGCGGCAAACTCGGTGAGCTTGTTGCACTGCCGTTTGCCAGCCTTTTTGATCCGGCACTCAGCATGATCATCTTGACCGCAATTGCAGTTGTCGCACTCCTCATTATGTTCGACACGCATCTCTCGCTCGAGCTCAAGCTGTTTGGCGCACATCTGTGGAAGAAGGACGATGAGCAAGAGTCCACACGAGACGAAGTTGCGGCCGAACAACTACCGCTTTCCGAAGAGCCTGCGCCTGAGCTTGCACCGGCACCTGCCGTTCTCAGCGCAAGAGAGCCGATCAAAGAAGAGCAGAAAACTGCAACCAAGAAGAGCGTCGTAACCAAGCTTTTTGGCGGCGAAGAACCTCAGGAAGAGTTCACCGCTGCATACCGTACCCAGGGGCCGTTCATTGCTCCCCCGCTTTCCCTGCTTGAAAAGGATTCTGGCAAGCCCGGTGTCGGCGACATCAAAGCAAACGCGAACATCATCAAGCGCACCCTCATGAACTTCGGCATTGATGTGGAGATGGATGAGATTTCTATCGGCCCCTCTATCACCCGCTATGCACTCAAGCCCGCCGAAGGGGTCAAGCTCGCTCGTATCGTTGGCCTTCAGAATGATCTCTCGCTTGCACTTGCCGCGCATCCGCTGCGCATCGAGGCTCCCATCCCCGGTAAATCACTCGTGGGCATCGAGATTCCGAACACAGTCAAGACTATCGTGCGCTTGGGCTCCATCTTGGGAGAGAAGACGTTTAGCGACGCCGCCCACCCACTCTATCTCGCGCTTGGGCGAAGCATCTCCGGTATGGCGAACTTCACTAACCTTGCGAAGGCCCCCCATCTCCTTATCGCCGGCGCCACGGGCTCTGGCAAATCAGTTGTGATTCACACGCTTATTTCCTCACTTCTTTATAGAAATCCGCCAGAGGACTTGCGCTTTATCATGATTGACCCGAAGCGGGTTGAACTCACGCTCTACAACAAGATTCCCCACCTCCTTACCCCAGTCATCACTGACGCCAAGAAATGCATCTTGACGCTCCGTTGGGCAGCGAAAGAAATGGATCGGCGCTATGACATCCTCGAGAAGTATGCGGTACGAGACATTCAGTCGTACCACAAAACGATCTTGGAACCAGCCTACGCCGACACAACGAAGATCACCGGCGCTGCAGACGAGGAGCTCCCAGCCCCCATGCCCTATATCGTTGTCATCATTGACGAGCTCGCCGACATCATGACCTCCTATCCCCGCGAGCTCGAAGCGGCCATTGTGCGCCTAGCCCAAATGTCTCGAGCTGTAGGTATTCACCTCATTCTTTCGACACAACGTCCATCGACCGAGGTCATTACCGGACTCATTAAGGCGAATATTCCTGCCCGCTTGGCGCTCCAAGTACCGTCACAGATTGATTCACGTACCATTATCGACATGCCTGGAGCCGAGAAATTGCTTGGCTCTGGAGATATGCTTTATCTAGGCTCCGAAATGAGTAAGCCCATCCGTATCCAGGGCGCCTATATAACTGAAAACGAAGTAAAAGATGTAGTTAAACACTTGGCAAAGAAATACGAGGACGCGGTGCCATCAGAGATCAATTTCCAAGAAGTGCAAGAGCGCGATAGCCTTGCTCTAGGCACCATGGGGGGCGGAGGTGGCTTTGATGATGAAGGCGGAGACGACGATGAGCTCTATGAACAGGCCCGTGAAGCCGTCGTCCAGGCGGGCAAAGCCTCTTCTTCTTATCTTCAACGCAAGCTAAAAGTAGGATACGCGCGTGCCGCTCGCCTCCTCGACCTTCTCGAAGAACGTGGTGTAGTCGGCGCTGGCGAAGGGTCGAAGCCTCGGGAAGTATATGGTGGTGGCGGCGCACAAACTGGCTTTGGCACAGAGTATGCAGGGGGCACTGATTTTGATACAATAGCGAGTGATCTTGCTGCCGACAAAGCAGCAACAGAAGAAAATCTATGATTACCTCGAGACCCCTTAAGCGTTCCCTGCTTGCCCTGAGTTGTCTTCTGGTGCTCGGTTACGGCGGCTACCAACTGCGTGACATCATGGCAGGTCCCCAGCTCCAGATTACCTATCCAGAGAATGGTGTTCGCCTCGAACGCGACCATCTTGTACTCGCTGGCACAAGCAAAGACATTGCTTCCCTCCACATCAATGGACGCCAGATCTTTACTGACCAGGACGGAAACTTCACTCAAGACCTGCTTCTGCTCAATGGATATAATGTGATCGAAGTGCGTGCCACCGACAGACTGAACCGCGCCACTACAAAACGCTTGGAGCTCACACTCGCACCACGCGCACATGCGAAGCCGCTTGCGCGAGTACCTGGGCGCATTTAATAGGAGGGATTCTCTACACATAATTCACCACAATGGCCAAGAAATCGACAGCTGCTCCAGCGGGGGAAGTACGCCAAGACAAGATTGCGAGTACACTCAAAGCACTCCAGAGTAAGTTTGGAGAGGGAGCCATTATGAAGCTAGGAGACAAACCGAAAGTTGATGTCGACGCCATACCTACCGGCTCCGTCGGTCTCGATATCGCACTCGGCGTAGGTGGCTTGCCCCGCGGGCGAATCGTAGAGATCTACGGACCGGAGTCCTCCGGTAAGACCACGCTCGCCCTGCACGTGATAGCCGAAGCACAAAAGAAGGGAGGTATCTGTGCCTTTATCGACGCCGAACACGCAATGGACCCAGACTATGCACGTAAGCTTGGCGTGAGTATCAACGACCTCCTTATCTCCCAGCCAGATCATGGAGAGCAGGCACTAGAGATTGCCGACAGTCTGGTGCGTTCGGGCGAGATTGACGTGATCGTCGTCGACTCAGTAGCAGCTCTTACCCCCAAAGATGAGATTGAGGGCGACATGGGTGCCTTCCATGTGGGCAAGCAAGCAAGGCTGATGTCGCAAGCGCTCCGCAAGATGACAGCCATTGTGGCCAAGAGCAAAACAGTGGTGATCTTTATCAACCAGATCCGCATGCAGATCGGCGTCATGTTCGGTAATCCGGAGACTACTCCAGGTGGCAAAGCACTCAAATTCTATGCCTCAGTCCGTATCGATATCCGAAAGATAGCGCAGATTAAAAAAGCAGAAGAGGTTGTGGGCTCCCGCACGCGAGCAAAAGTAGTCAAGAACAAAGTTGCGGCACCCTTCAAGGTGGCAGAGTTTGATATTATCTACAACGAAGGCATCTCGCCTGAAGGCGAGATCATTGCTCTCGGCGAAAAACTCGGTATCATCGGAAAGAGCGGTGCCTCCTACTCCTTTGGCGAGGAAAAGCTTGGTCGTGGCTATGATGCTACGCGCACGTATTTAAAGGAGAATCCCAAACTTCGCAACGAGATTCTGAAACAAGTTATGGCCGGTATGGAAAAACAGGAAGTCATCCCTGTTCCTACTGCCTCCGAAGACGACAAGGAGCCCCTAGATGAGTAAGAAGCGCTCGCCCTCTCTCCTTCGCCACACCGCTGCGCCTCTCCTGCGGAGGCTTGCTTATCCTCGGTGAAGTTGTGATCCGCTCGCTTCGCGGAAATTATAGCGGATCACGCCAAGCAACTTCACCTGCGGCAGTGTGGCTCGTGAGAGAGGGCTCGCTCATGCTAAACAATCGAGCCCTTGAAGGTGACCTGGCGGAAGTTTTTAAGGGTATCGTAGGCAAGAAGAAAGCTCACGGCACTCATCCCAACAATGAGCAGCTGGACCAAGAAATCAGTACGAAGAAAGGCGCCAAAGAAATACTCGAGATAGCGTAAGCCGCTCACATGTGAAGCATTGTCAAAGACCGCGCGCACAAACACGTACGCCGCAAACTGCCAAGCAAGTGCCGCCAAGATGGCCACCTTGAGCGTGTAGCGGTTCACGAGAAGTCTCCCTACCCAAATCAGGTAGATCCGCCGCATGATTGATTGTTCTAAAGTAAAGTTTTGCATCTTATATATTCGCCATCCCCATGGAGACCGAGGCCAAGGATTGACCGCCCTGAAACTGTAGCAGCTCAGATCTTGAGTCTATCTTTTGCTGTATTTCGCGAAAGGCTTTCTTCGCTCGGTGGATACGCGCCTTCACCGCGGTAAGGGAGATGCCCAGCTTGATCGCGATATCCTTGTGCGGCTCATCGTCGATAAAGTGGAGGCGGAGTACCTGTGCAAGCGCCGCGGGCATGCGCACTAAGATGGAGACCACATACTCCTCGGTGAGCCGCGCACCATGTTGATCGACAAGCACTTCTGGAAGCGCCTCAAAGGCGTCTTGTTCCAGATTTACCTGGGTGAGTCCTCGGCGCTTGAGCTTCTGATAGTAGGTAAAGGAGACGTTGGTGAGAATCATGTATGCCCAGGAGCTAAAGACCGCCCCCGGCTGCGGCTGGTAGTGAGACGCCTTCATATACATACGAGTAAAGGTCTCCTGGAGCACGTCCTCCACCTCTTCCCGATCTCCTATGATCGCTCTCGCTCTCCGGCGAAAGGCGTCAGCGTAGCGATCAATCAGGAACTTGTAGAGCGAGGGCGTCCGGAGAGAAGCAGCGAGGAGCTGCTCGTCCGTAAGCTTGGTGTAATCCTCGGGTATCTTGGAGCTGAAGAACATATAAGATATGGTAGCAAATTGCCTATACTCTGTATAACACCCGGGTACAAAGGAAGGTTGCTCACTCCCCCTTTTTATAGTATCTTAGCCATACGATGCTCGAATACAACGAAATTACCGTTCACAAAGTCATTATCTTTGAAGGTGAGCCCTACGAGGTACTCACATCGCACGTCTTCCGCAAGCAGCAACGGAAGCCTGTGAATGCCACGAAAATGCGCAACGTCATGACGGGTCGCATTGTCGAATACTCTTTCCACGTGAACGAAAAGGCTGAGGAAGCTGATATTGAGAAGAAACAAGTGAAGTTCCTCTACGCCAATAAGGGCGAGTACTGGTTCTGTCAAATAAACGATCCGAGCAAGCGCTTTGAACTCGACGAAGCATTGATTGGCGATGCAAAAAAGTTTCTCAAGCCCAACATGCTCGTGGACGTGAAGCTCTTCGACGAAAAATACGTCGGCGTTGCTCTCCCCATCAAGATGGAGCTCGCAGTTAAAGAAGCTGCTCCTGGCGTCAAGGGTGACACGGCCAAGGGCGGCATGAAGCGCGTCACCCTTGAGACAGGTGCCGTCATCGACGCTCCCCTCTTTATCCAAGAAGGCGACGTGCTCCGCATCAATACCGAGACTGGCGAATACGTGGAGCGCGTGGGCAAATAAAAGCAACACCTCTCCTTTCTATGAGTACGACATATTTTCTTACTAGAAAATTGTCTCTTACTCAAGCCGTCGCTTTCCGTAAGCCTCATAGAAAGGAGAGGTGTTGCTCAACGTCGGAATACAGAAAGTACCATGCATCTTTTGCATTGACACAACCCTCTTCCCTCAGCTAAGGTTGACTCGGACATGGGTCCCCACAAGAATGTTCTGAAACGGAGGCCGTGAGATGACTGACGAGATCTACCAGAAGACATGGGCCGGAAAGCTCTTTGGCCCCACTGGTTCACTGATACTGGTTCGCGCAGAGGCACAGGAAAAGCGACAGCGGGGGGACCCCATAAGCGGCGAGGTGCCGCTCGTGAGCGCCCTCTACACGGCGAGCAAGCAGTACTTTGTGCACTGGCGAGAGCAGCGCTGGAACCTCTCACTGCTATTCTGGGCGCTCTGGTACGGACTCGGCGCTCTCAACCGGGCGCTGTTGCTCTGCCGCTATCACTTCGCCAAGCTCGACTACCGGCAGCTAGACGTGCTGGGAGCAGTATTCCTCCGCGTTCATGCGTTCGGGCATGCCCAGCTGTGCTACGAAACAGCTTTCCGTCTCATCACCACGAGCGTTCAGGAAGGCAAGACGGTGCTGCCTCATGAAGAGGCGCTGGTCCTGTGTGGCGTCGGTCGTGTCCACGAGCTCATGGGCACACGGAACGACCTGAGTGCAGCAGAAGAGTTCTACAAGGAGGCTCTTCACGTTGGGCTGCGCGCCGCCTGCGACCGCAAGCAGCAGGTGCGCATACTGCGAGCAGTCGCGGACTACTTCATGCGGCAGGGCGAAATCTCCTCGGCAATCACGCTCTTGGAGACTGCTGAAGGAAAAGCCCAAGACGAAAAGATGCCAGACCAAGAGCTTCAGGCAAAGCAGGCGCTTAAACGGGCAAGGCAGCTACTGCCGGACCGCTAGCCACCACCACCCAGACCACCCCACAAGGAGAAAACAGACCACCGGTCTGCCTCGCCGGTGGTCTGTTTTCGTTTGCAATAAAGTCAGTCACCCGCAGATCCCCGCCGCTGAGCGGACAGGGTATCCTGGACTGCTCCAATAAATTATAGAGACAAGAAAAGCCCACGGTCACCCCCACCGAGACGCCTGCAGCCGCAGGCCTTTCTTGTGGTCGGGTGACCAGGGCTACGTGCGAATGTACTTGCCGTCGCCCGTGAAGTCGAACTTAAACTTCAGAATGAGTTCGCGGCACTTCGCCAGATCTTCCTCGGTGATGCCCCACTTCTCGCCATGGAAGAGCATGTCATTGAACTTGCACTTCCAGTCATAGCGTTCGTCTGAGCTCACGTACTCCTGCACGTGCACGATCTCGCTTCCATTCATGACGCATAGCGCCTTAGCGCACCAGGCATAGTAGGTGCTAAACACCACGTGCCATTGTCTTGCCCGCAGCGCGAGCAGGCAGTTCATGCCGTGCTTGGAATGGGCTAGGATCGCCTCACGGTCCTCGATGGGAAGTGCGAGGAACTTGTTCACATCGAGGATGATACCGCGGACGCCGTTCGGGTGTGCTGGCTCCCCAAAGATCCGCATGTGTTCAAGCATGAAAAGAGTGTCGATCGACAACGCGGCGTATTCGGGTGCCGCGTAGCCCATCCAGGTCTTCTGGCTCATTTCGGTTCCTCCCCTCCCCCTGCACGGAGGAAGTTGTCCGGAACTACTAAAGCACACTCGTAACCCAATTGACTAGCCACAGGATTCCTGTAGTTTAGGTGTGGACCACATAAGGAGTACCAACCTCGCAACAGAAAGGACGTACAGGAGAAATGCAGCGAACACATACCGTCTATGCACCCCCAGGAATGGTGCAAGCGTTTAGGGTAGGGCCGTGGCTGAAGCACGGCGCGAGCGGGGCCAACATGCCGCCACTCTACTTCTGTGGCGCGATTGATGTGTGGAAGCGTGATGGCGACGATCTCGCCTTCGAGCTCTTCAGTCAGCCTACGCCAGAAGCTCGAAACCGGGTGAGCATCAACCTCGCCGAAGGCCCGGAAGACGACCACCCTAGCGATCCAACATGTGAAGATCGGGACATCCTCACTGGATTCGTTACGGACGAGGGGTTGCGGCTCCTCATGGATTACGATCCCCAGTGCCGTCAGATTGAGATCTGCGTCGGGCGGCTCCGCGCTCCCTTTCCTGGTTCAGGCGGGGTCTCCTGGTTCAACAACAAGCCCTCCGCAAAGGCTTCTATCGTCTACCTGATGACGATTCGCGGATGAGCAATCAGCCACGCAGGACAATTTAGGACCACAAGCGAAAGACCGCCGGCTAAGAGCCCGGTCCACTCTCGCCGGTGGTCCTTTCGCATTTTCAGGGAGAGACTAGAGTCCGAAACCAGATGTGTAACAAATGATGTCCGACACTCAAAATTCAAGAAGGCACTTCAGAGAACCGCACTCTTGAAACTGCCGGATTAGACGCCGGCAAACGTCCCAACGGTTTCCCGTTGGCTTGAGACACTCCCTAGACGCCCTGTCGGTAGCGCCTGGACCGAACGAGCGTTCGCACGAGCTGGTACCCGTCGCACTGGGCGACGACCTCCTTCTCGCCTTCACCCGACGCCGTTCTGGGCCGGGCAATGCGAACGGTTTTCTTGTTCAACATCTGCTTCATGGGCCACCTCCTTGAAGCGGTACGGGAGCAAGGATTCCTGCTCTGAATATACTTAGACACACTTTTTGTAAAACAACAAGTACCGCGGCTAGAGAAACTTTCCGGTATGTGACTTCTCCGCTTTTTTAATGTCCGCGACAGTGCCCTGTACTACGACTTCGCCGCCCTTGTCTCCCCCTTCGGGGCCTAAGTCGATAATCCAATCAGCCTGGCGGATGACGTCTAGGTTATGCTCAACGACGAGTACCGTGTTGCCATTATCCACTAGTCGGTTAAGGAGCTGCATCAGCTTTTCAATATCAGCAAAATGAAGGCCAGAGGTAGGTTCGTCGAGGATATAGAACTCTCCTTTTGCTTGTAGCCGACTCGCAAGCTTCAGCCGCTGGGACTCACCACCAGATAGGGTATCCAGGGTCTGCCCAAGCTCGACATAATCGAGCCCTACGTCGAGTAAGAGTTGCATCAGTTGTCGAATCTCTTTGTGGCAGAAAAACTCTTTCGCTTCGGCGGCTGTCATGTGCAAGACCTCGGAGATGTTCTTGCCGTTATACTGATACCGCAAGACTTTCTCCTTATACCTCTTTCCGTCACATTGCTCACACTTCGTTTGCACATTCCCCAGGAAGTTCATCTCGAGATCAAGGAATCCTAAGCCCCCACACTCTTCACACGCACCTTGAGCATTAAAGCTGAAGAAGCTCTCCGACATCTTGTGCTCGCGTGCAAAGATCTTGCGAATGAAATCAAACGCTCCTGTATACGTAGCGATGCAACCTCGCTTCGTGTTTCCTACAGCACCCTGATCCACGAGCACGATCTTGTCGCCATGCTGCGCAACGATCTCTTCTACAAGCGAGCTCTTTCCCGAACCGGATACACCGGTGAGCGCAATAAGAATGCCGAGCGGCAATTCGAGATTCAGATGTTTGAGGTTATGCCGTTGTGCATTCCTTATCTTCAATGCGGCATTCTTCTGACAGAGTTCCCGTGGCCGATCCTGGAAGGTTGAACCTTCCCTGGTTAGCCATGGAGCGGTGACAGAATGAGAGTTCTTGAGTACTTTTGCAAGATCACTCTCAGCAATTATCTCGCCGCCCTTACTGCCACCACCAGGACCAACCTCAATGATGTGGTCGGAAGCGCGGATGACCGACTCATCATGCTCGACGACGAGCACGGTGTTGCCCTTATCTCGCAGCTTTTTTAGATTATCAATCACCATCTGGACATCGCGTGGGTGGAGCCCTGCCGTCGGCTCATCCATCACATAAATCGTCTCGATTAAATCGCACCCAAGCTGGCGTGCAAACTTTACCCGCTGCGCCTCTCCGCCCGAGAGCGTATCCGCCGAGCGGGTTAGTGAAAGATAGCCGACTCCGACATCAATGAGGCTCTTCAGACTCTCGATGAGGCGAGGGGTGATAGGCTCTGCGTGAGGATGGGCGATACTCTGCACATACGTGAGACACTCAGCGATTGGCATATTCCCTACCTCACCAATATTCTTGCCCTGCAGCTGCACCGCAAGCGCTTTCTTGCTTAGTCGCCCACCCTCACACTCGTCACAATCCGTCATGGTGAAATACTGCAAGTCTCGCTCGGACGTGCTCCGGTGTACTTTGGAGTTACGTTCTTGGAGACGGGTCACTACACCTTGGAACGTCCACTTGTTTGCACCAAAGGCTTCTTCGTCGGAGAAGAGTTCACGCGGGCTGTAGAGCAGACGGTCTCTCGTCTCGGCATCACAATCCTTCAGCTTCGTGTCCAGGTTGAAGTACCTCGTTGAACGAATAATGTTCTACATCCGTGTTCCAGGCTGCCATTCGCTATGACGGATAGCACCTTCCTGCAGACTTTTATTCCAATCAATGAGTCGGTCAAGATCAATCTCGACTGCGCGCCCCAAGCCTTTGCAATTCGGACAGGCACCATGCGGGTGATTAAACGAGAAGTATGACGAATCTAGGGAAGGTAGTCCGACGCGAGAGAAAAGGAGGCGCAGGTAGGTGTAAGCCTCTGTGAGTGTGCCCACAGTCGAGCGCGGGTTGTTACGCACCCGTTCTTGGTCAATCACGATCGTGGAGGACACGCCAGTAATACTTTGCACTTCCGGCTTGCTACTCTTCACCAGGTAACGTCGCGCAAAAGCCGGGAGTGATTCGAAATACTGCCGTTGCCCTTCCCGGGCAACGATATCGAAGGCAATCGTTGACTTTCCTGATCCCGAGACACCCACAAAGCACACGAGCTTGTTTCTCGGGATCATAAGGCTCACGTTCTTTAAGTTATTCTCCGTGGCCCCCTTTATACTGATAGTCCTCGACTGGGCTGACATATCATACACACTACGGCTTGAGGTAGCAGATCTCAAGCTTGATGCGGTCTGGACCCTCGAAAAAAGCGGCGTAGTACGACTTGCCATATTCGGGAAACGCCCTGGGCGTATCGTAGAGGGGCTTGATCTTCCGTGGCTGCAGAAACTCTTTGGCAAACTTTTCTACATCTTTCTTCGACTTTACAAAAAAGGCAAGGTGATTTACACCCGCAGCCTTTCGGTGATATCCCTTTTTCTTAAATTTCTTCTCCACCGGACCGATCCAGAAGTCCGTCGTGCCATTCGCATACCCTGCCCATCCCTCATCTTCGGAGATGACTTTGTAACCAAGGTACGCGAAGAACTCCTTGTACCAAGCACAACCTTTCTCGTCTACTACATTTAACTGCATGTGACAAAGCGCTGCTTTCATGAAGTTGGTGATTAGAGAAATAATAGCTCCGCGCCATTGTAGACCTTCCGCCAAGAACGGCAAGTGAACGGCTTCCCATGAAGAAGCCTTGCCAATGGAAACGCCCGCCCTCTCAATGAGGGCGGGCTTCTTGCTGGGGAGCGTCGCGAGCTCAGCCCCGGAACATCTCCATACGCAAGACGCGCGGAGTGATTTGCGTCTCCGGCACACCCCACCGGCGAAGAGCAATAACGATGTTCAAGGCCGCCGTAGCGAACTCGATACTCTTCGCCTCCCGCTGGGCCTTGTCCATCTGTTCCCACCACTTGAAGTGGGCGTCGAGGTGCCACGTGGCGACCCGTTCGCGGAGTGCGACGAGCTCAGCCCGTTCACGCGAGTTCTTCTTGAGCACAGGATCGAGCTCCTCCGGCGGCATCTCGAGGAGGCTATTCGCCTCATCGTAGAGCAGGGTAGTGCCATCGGAAAGCGTCAGCTCCCCGAGCGAGTCGGCGGCAAACAGCTCCGCGACGCGGTGCTGCGTGTCTCGTTGCATAAAGTCCTCCTCGGCTCCTAGGCCGTTCGGACACACTCTTACACAGCGAAGCGTAGATAGCAACACTCTCGTTCATATTCCAGACATAAGAAGACCCGAAGGTTGAACCTTCGGGTCTTCTGACCAAGCGAGAATATGTCCGAGCGCTTCTATCGAGCAACGAAGGGGACGAGAGCGAGGAAACGAGCGCGCTTGATCGCCATGGCGAGCTTGCGCTGGTGGAGGGCACAGACGTTCGTCTTCCTCGTTGAGAGCATGCGGGCATACGGATTCATAAAGCGCTTCAAAGCGTCCACATCTTTGTAGTCGATGTGCTTGACGTTATTGTTGCAAAAATAGCATTGCTTGGTTGTACTCATGATGTTTGAAACTTGGATAGTACTGCTTGGAATTTACTAAAAGGGAATGTCGTCAGAACTCTGCTCCTCGGGATACTCGATCGTATCGATCTCCGTAGGTGCCTGCTGCGCTGGTGCCGCAGATGGTCCCGAGCTTGCGGGAGCACCTCCCCCGCCAGCCTTCGGCCCAAACTGCACGCGATCTGCCACAATCTCCGTGCGGTACTGCTTCTGGCCATCCTTGTCCCAGCTCCTTGTCTGCATGCGGCCCTCCACCATCGCGCTCTGACCCTTCTTCAAGTATTGGCCACACGTCTCTGCCTGGCGACCGAAGACAACGATGTTGTGAAAGTCCGATGACTCTTGCTTATTGCCATCCTTATCTTTCCACACTCGGTTCGTAGCCAAGGAGAAACTTGTAATCTTATTGCCATTTGGCATGGCGCGCACCTCGGGGTCGCGCGTGAGATTACCGATAACAATGGCTTTGTTTAAATACATGCTTTGTTTTTACTCTGCCTTGGCAATCAAGCCCTCCACCTCCTTATCGATGTCTTCCGACGTAAGTGCTTCCTTGGCGGGCTTCTCTTCCACGAGCGCCCTCTCTACGGGAGTAGCGGCTGCTTCTACTGGAGCGGCTTCGCCTTCCTCACGAGGAGCCCGGCGGACAGGAGCTTCGTACGGTACGGTCTCGATAAGCATAAAGCGAAGCACATTATCCTGCTTGTCAAAATCACTCTTGATGGCAGGAGCGGCTTCGGGAAGGGCGCGGAAGAGCATTGTGCCAAAATATGCCTGGTTAAATTCTGATCGCTTGTTTGCAATCTTCTTGCCTACCGTGTAGGCAAGTTGGCGACTCTTCGGAAGCTCTGCTGACTGCACCACACCACCGTGCTTTTCTACAAGCGCACGGAGGGTAGCAACTTCAGCAGCTAGCGTCTCTTCCGCGAGCATTGGGAGGAGCAGATAGCCTATTTCGTACAGTTTTGTCTCGTTCTCCATAAGTTTAGATATAGTACCAGATCAGCAGTTGCATTGCAACCCGAATTATGGCCCTGTTTCAAGCCACTCCCCACACTCTGTGAGCGTTCGCGAGAAGGGCGATGCGTGTTTCTTCTAGGGGAAGGCCCTTGATCTCTGCAATCTTTTTTACTACCTCTACCACATGGACTGGCTCATTACGCTTGCCACGAAAGGGAGTGGGCGCGACGTACGGGCAATCCGTTTCTGCCATAATCATATCCAAGGGAACATTCCTTACCACCTCATCGTAATCGTGGGTGAAAGTAAGGACGCCGGTGAAGGAGAGGGTGAAGCCAAGATCCAGATACTTCTGAGCCGTTGCCCAATCTCCGGCATAGAAATGCACGTTGCCCTTCACCTTTGCATGCGTCTTTATAATCTCGTAAGCGTCGTCGTACGCGGCTCCGCCGCCTGCACCGCGGCCGTTCCTGATGTGCAGCATAAGCGGCTTCCCCACGTCGTTCGCAAGCGTGATCTGTTGCTCAAAGACTACTCGTTGCCGCTCTTTCGTATCTTCCTCAAGACGATAGTAGTCGAGCCCGCACTCACCAATACCCACCACCTTGGGGTCCTGTGCGAGAGCTTTATAGTACTCATACGCAAACACTTCGCCCCGCGAGACGAAGGCTGTAGCCGCCTCACCCTCGCCGAGTTCATCTGCATCGTGAAATGACCGTGAGGTATGGATGGGGTGGAGCCCGACTGTTGCCCACAGACCCTCATGGACATGGGCAAGATTAACGGCCGCCTTCGATGTGGCCTGCTGGGTACCCACAGTAATCATGCCCACTCCGGCTTCGCGCGCGCGAGCAATAGTCGCCCCACGATCTTCGTCAAAAGCAGCGAAATGCACGTGAGCGTGGATATCGATGTGTGCAAAATTCATACTCAGAGTTTACCACGGAATCAAACGCAACAGATGTAAGGGGCCAGACTCCGCGCGGAATCGGGCTCGGACTTATTCGCGTACTACAAACACGGCACCCTTGCTTATCTCTACTCCTTTCTTAGAAAGAGTGGCTCCGGCATTTTGTTTATCTTAATCGCTGCGGCAATCTTTTCAGCAGTTTGAGGCATGCAGGCATGGAGCAGAAAGGCGATGTCTCGAAGGCCTTCAAGCAACTCGCGCACGATTACTCGGGCCGTCTCCTGGTCAGTCTTCCAGACACTAAAAGGCTTCTTCTCTTGGATGGCTTGGTCGAGCTTGGTCACGAGGCAAAAGATAAGATCCATTGCCTTGCCAAATTCATAGTGATCAAGGAGCGAATTCAACGTCGGCAGTTCGGCGGGGAGCTGCTCTCGCTCACCGATTGTCACGCCGTATGATTCACTCATCTTCAAAATACGACTCGTGAGATTGCCGATGCCGTTTGCCAGGTTTGCATTGTACGCCTCTTTTAGACGATCTGTGGTGACATCAGAATCCTCAAAGGGCGTCACGTGGCGCAAGAGGAAGTAGCGCACGGCGTCAGTGCCATACTCAGCCACAAGCACCTGTGGATCAAGTACGTTGCCAAGAGTCTTCGACATCTTCTGGCCGCCAGTGTTGATAAAGCCGTGGTACACCACACGCTGGGTATTGGGAAGCGACGCAGACATAAGCATTGCTTGCCAGATGAGTGATTGAAAGCGGATCTGATCTTTGCCCGCAAACTGGGTGGTCTCTCCTTCAGTCCAAAACTTCTGGAATTTACCTTCGAGGTCGCTCGGCCAACCCAGTGTTGATATGTAGTTTGTTAAAGCATCGAACCACACGTAGAGCACCTGGGTGTCGTCTCCTGGCACTGGGATACCCCACGACATCTTCTCTACACTGCGGGAGATACTAAAGTCTTCAAGACCCGCTTGTACAAAGCGGATGGCCTCTTCGCGGCGGAACTCAGGAATGATCACGCCTGGTGTCTCCAGGTAGGCAAGGAGACGCTCCTGATACTTGGAGAAACGGAAAAAGTAGTTCTCTTCCTCCAGGGTCACCGGTGCCTTGCCGTGGTCGGCACACTTGCCGTCAATCAGGTCTTTCTCCGTCACAAACCGCTCGCAGCCAACACAGTAGAGCCCTGAGTACTTCTTCTTGTAAATGTCTCCAGCCGCCTCACAGCGCCGCCACATTGCTTCAGCCGCAGCGATGTGGCGAGGGGTAGTTGTTCGGATAAATGCATCGTAGGAGACGTCGAGCCCCTGACGAAGCACTTCAAAGGTGGTGGCATAGCGATCCACGTATGCTTGCACTGGCTCCCCTGTTTTCTTCGCCGCCTCTAAGATCTTCTGCCCATGCTCGTCAGTGCCGAAGTTAAAGAAGACATCATTACCTCGTCCGCGATGCGCACGGGCAATTACATCTGCTTGCACAAGCTCAAGCGCATGGCCCAGGTGCGGGCGGTCGTTTACATACGGAATGGTCGTGGTGAGGTAGATACTCTTCTTTACCATCAGGCCAGTCTAAGGGATTTCAGGGAAGAGCTCAAGCAGGGTGCACGAGAGACTTCTTGTGCTTCTCGAAGTCGCTCATTAACTCGACCAAAATAGTAGCGAGAGGAACTGCAAGGATAATGCCAAGGAACCCGGCGATCTCCGCGCCAACCACAAGGGCCAAGATCACGAGAAGGGGTGGAATGCCAATAATCTTTCGCACCACAAGAGGATAGATCAAGTGGTTCTCAAACTGCTGGATAATAATGTAGAAGGCGAGGATAAAGAGTCCGGTGGTGAGACTATAGGTGAAGCCAACTGCCACGCCGGGTACCGCTGCCATGATTGGCCCAAACACAGGAATAATCTCAAAGATGGCAGCCAGAATACCAAGTAATAGGGCATATTTGATACCGAACACCGACAGGCCGAGATACACGAAGACGCCGATCAAGAGACCGAGCAAAAGCTGCCCCTGCATCCAGAGACCGATCTTTTTTCGCGAACGCTGCCAGAGATCTACCAAATAGGACTCATGCTTGCCGGGGCTTACTAGACGAAGAAAGTTCTCAATGCCATCCTCCTGCACTGAAAGATAGAAGGAAAGCACCACCATGAGCACAAAGCCGATAAGTCCCCGGAAGAGTAGGCTCGCAGTATTCACCACACTCGTGCCAAGTCCCGCTGCCAGATCTGCGCCACCAGGAAGTACTTCCCCCACCGAGAACCCTTGTTTGAAGGTCTCAAGTAAATGCGGGAATTTCTCAAAGAAAGGTCCGAGGAAGCCTGGGTCGGTAGCGAGCTTGGGGAACACCTGCGTGAGCTGGCTAATGTCATCGATCAAGGGCGGCAAGAAGAAGAAGAGCACTGCACCCAACACAAGCACAATCATCATGTAGATAAAGAGCACCGCGATGGTGCGGTGAATGCGGTGCGCCACAAGCGCTTTCGTCATCGGCTCAATTGCCGAGGCAAAGACGATGGCCGCGAGCACAAGCAAGATCACATCCCAAAGCAGGTAAGCGGCAAGAAGTGCAACAACAGCAAACAGCGCCCGGGCAATAGTGCCAGAGGTAATCACGACCATCGTCTTGTCGTGAGGAGCAAGTGACATGATCGCATTGTACGCCGGACAAGGAAAAAGCACAAAGCTAAAAACACAAAACTCCAGATAAAGTCAGTCGTCCGTAGAGCCCCGCGGCCCAGCCGTCGAGGTGCTCTCGGACGACACCGGGGTGACTTTGTTGGTAGCGTGTGCCCCTCCGGGCACTCATCCCATTTGGGTCCATTCATCCCCGATGCGGAGCATCGGGGTATTCTGGACCCCTCCAATAAATCCACTGTGTTCTTTGGAGTTTCGTACTTTTGGCTTTGTGTTTTACTCTGCGAGCTTGTCTCTGAGGATACTGGCCAGCTCGCCGAGTGCCACCCGCTCCTGGGTAGCGGTGTCGCGATCGCGCAGAGTGACCGTGCCGTCTTCAAGCGTCTGGAAGTCCACCGTCACACAGTAGGGCGTACCAATCTCATCTTGGCGGCGATACCGTTTACCAATGTTCCCATTGTCATCAAACTCGGTTACAAAGCTTGTGCGGAGTGTTTTATAGAGCGCTTGCGCCTTCTCTACAAGCTGCGGCTTGTTGCGCAAGAGCGGAAACACCGCCACTTTGACCGGAGCAAGCAGTTTGGGAAACTTCAACACCAGCCGCGTCTCCTCTCCCACTACGTCTTCGGTATAGGCAGCATCAAGAGCCATGAGGGTAAGGCGATTCAACCCCACGGACGTTTCCATGATATGGGGAATGAAGCGCTCCTTAGTCGCTTCGTCGAAGTAGTCAAGAGCAACACCGGAGAACTTGCTGTGCTGCGAGAGGTCCCAGTCGCCTCGTGCATGGATACCCTCCACCTCCTTGAATCCACCGAGGGAGTTAAAATTGTACTCAATGTCGTACGCCTGAGATGCATAGTGCGCGAGCTTCTCATGTTTGAACCAGCGGATAGCGTCAGCCTTGATGCCCAAGTCGAGATACCACCGCCAGCGCGCCTCTTTCCAATGCTCGTACATCCGCTCCATATCAGAGGGATGCAAGAAATATTGCATCTCCATCTGTTCAAATTCACGAGTGCGGAAGATAAATTGCCGAGCCGCAATCTCATTGCGAAATGCTTTGCCCACCTGGGCAATGCCAAACGGAAGCTTTGGGTGCAGTGAGTCAATCGTGTTTTTATACTCAAGATAGATACCGCCACACGTCTCGGGTCGCAAGTAGACCACATTTTCTTCCGAAAGAGCATCTGTCGGCGAGCCAAGATTCGACTTCACCATGAGCGAGAACTTTTTTGCTGGCGTAAGATTCACTCCACCGCAATTGGTACAGACGAGCTTTTTCTCGGAGCGGAGTGTATCAAGCTCGATATTGATAAACTCGATAGTAGCTTTATCAGCGGCAATGCCGAACGATTCCAGAAGATGGTCGGCTCGCATGCGGTTCTTGCAGTCACGGCAGTCGACTTGCGGGTCATCAAAGTTGCCAACGTGCCCTGAGGCTACCCAGGTGGTAGGATGCATAAAGATGGCACTGTCCAGCAAATAGACATCGTCCCTCAGCTGTACCATGTGTCGTATCCACGCGTCGCGGATATTATTTTTAAGCATCGTGCCGTAGTGCCCATAGTCATACGTTCCCGGCAGGCCACCGTAGATCTCCGATCCGGGATAGACAAAGCCTCGCCGCCTGGCGAGGGAGATAATCTTTTCAAAAGGAGTTAGGTCTTGCATGGACATGTGAAGAGTTGGGGGTTAGGACGTATGGGTTAAGATAAACACAAAGACCATGTATCTCGCAACTGTTCTTGCTTCTTAACTCTTACCTCATAACTCTGTACTCCCCTTCCCTCGATTTCGGATCAGTGCTGAGCTCGGTGGTGAGCTGAGACTTGGTGTTCGAGCGAGGGGCTTTGGTAAAGTCGTCGACTCCGGTAAATGTAGCGTCACCGAGGAGCGGCACAATGAGGTCAGCTTGGCTCACGCTGGGAGTAAGGGCGAGCTGAAACGCCACTTCCCGTACGGCAGACGACAGTCCGGAACCAGCCCTGAGACTTCCCACGTTCCAAGTAATCTTCCCCGTCCGCTGATCGTAGGCAAGCTTCTCATCTTTGGGTGTGCTGTTACCCACAAATCTCACGTAGCTCGGGAGAGTTGCTTCTACCTTGCCACCAACGACATCGTTCGAAGAGTTTACTAAAGACCAAATGACCGTATACCAGGTCTCCTGGCCAACTTTGGGCGGCAGCGGGCCAACATTTGTAAGGGGTCCTGTGTAATGCACGACGCGTGATCCTAATTGCGTAATCGTATTGAACTTTACTTGTTTTCGCACGACAGTCTCCACGCGTCCGGCCGCGCCATTGGTGTCGGCGATCCGTGTACCCGTAAAGATAAAATCAAGACCAATCTCTGGTTGCCGGTAGAATTCCTGACTACCCAGGAGCGGCAAGGAGGCAAAGCTGAAGTTTACTTCGCCGGTTGCGCCGGCTTCAAGGTTTGCAAGGGAGGGTACCGTACTTTTATCCCACAAGAGCGTTCGGTCGGATGACCGGAAGAAGCCACTCTGCGAGAGCACCGACCGCTCATCTAGCACTTTGCCGACGAGGCGAACTTGCAGTTGCCCGTCCATTATCCGCGATGGTAAGTTGTTCGTCCAAGTAATACTTGCGTTCACGATATCTGCCCCCTCTGCATGAATCACGTCGGACTCAGCCCCCGCGACAATGGTCGCAAGTCCTACAAAAGGCCGCTTGATCGTGAGTGTTTGACTTACCGAGTTGTACGGCACTACAATCTTGTGCTCTGTGTCGTTCTCGCCCCCCACTCCAGTCGAAACCTGGAAGGCTTTTGTCTCTTCGTCTTGCCCCTCGATGACACCGTGAATAGTAATGGTGCGGTCCCCCTGCGCAGGAATGTCGCCAAGCCGCCACACGTGCTTAGTCCCAACAATTGGTGCCGGCTCGGCACGAGTGAAAGTAAACCCAGGGGGGTACGTCACGCTCGCGAGAAGCGACGCGAGAGGCTCAGTGGCATTCGACGTTGTTTTTATGGTAAGCGTAATCTCCTGTCCAGAATTTGCATCCGAGGGAGCAGTGATCGCAAGCGTAACTGGTGCACTCGCGATTCTGAAGGAGAAGCGTTCCTCCTTGGCGAAGATGGCATTCGATCCTTGCGTCCGATATTCAAGACCAATGACAAGCTCTTTCTCGGTGTTCTCTTTGCCATAGAAGATCGCCTTCACCCCCTCGCTCATCGTCTGGTTGGGCATGACGACCCCCACGCTGCGGCGGAAACGGGTGAGTGTCTTGCTCACGTCCTCAGCAGACCGAGTGCCTTCGGGAAAGGTAACGAGCACGTCGGCCAACTCGAGGGGCGTGTTGTTATTGTTCGCAATCAAGACCTCAAAGCTTGCCACTTCTCCGCCCTTGACGGTGGCTGGACCATTCACGACGATCTCAATGTTGTCTCCCGAGATCGTATTCACCCCGCCAAAGAACAAATAGCTTGCCACTCCAGCCGCACCCAAGAAAAAAAGAAGAGCGGCAACGAAAAAAAGACGAATTCCGCTGATACTTGGTTTCTTTCTCATGGGTGCAGTGTTCCAATCATGATCGGGCTCCCCAAGAGGAGAGGTGAGATGACTTCGCTTACGCAAGAAGATCCCGGATCCCGGTTTGTTTAAAAGATGATCGACCTTGTCTAGATTATCATTGGCTTCGGGGGGCATACGCTCGCTTAGTATAGCAAACCACCATGAAAGTGACATGCGCCCCTTCCTGCCATTCCACGGAAGGTCGAGTCAGACTAGGGGGCAAGTTTACAGCTGTGAGGCCTGAAGAGAATTATTAATGACCGTCTGCATCTGCAGCACCTCTTTGCCAACATTGGCTAAGGTGGCTAGCGCAAGCGGCTCTACCATGAGCAGCTGCAGTGACTCATGCCGATCCCCTACATAGCCGAGGTGGTCAAGGATGCGGAGTGTAGCCAGTACTTCGGCGCAATGCAACTGTTCCCGATCCAGCTCCTCACTCAGGACAAATTCATAAAAATGCTCAAGCATTGTGTACAGTTGCTCGTCTGCTTCTTCGCCGTGAATCAAGCGGGCCACGAGCGCAAGCAACCGTGCCCATAGCAGCCGTTTCTCTCCCTCTCTACTTCCAAGGGCCAAGGGTCCCGCCACAGCGCTGGTAAGCCGCCATACTTCCCGTCCGCGCACCAAGGACACACGACTCAGGGCGAGTATCTGCAGCCCACTCTTGAGCTTTGATGATAGCAGTCGCACTCCTTGCGCATGCGCCCGCACAAGCCCGAGCTCACGCGTAAAGAGCGTGATCTTCAAGCTCGCCTCCGCCGCCGGCTCGCTCCCGAGCACAAACGCGTCCGTGGTGTAGATACGATACATAGACACCGAGAGCGCCGAGCGCTAAACAACCTGCAAGGAGATCTCTGCCTGGTGATCAAAAAGAATGCGTTCGGCCTTCACGCCCTTCTTCAACTCTGCTTCATACCTTTGCACTAGCTCTTTTTTATCGTTCGGAAGTGACAGCGAGATCAACTCATGTGCCTGTAAGCCTTTTTCCTTGCGCAAATCTTGGACCGTACGCATGAGCTCGCGAAGCTCGCCCTCCTGCTTGAGCTCAGGTGTTACTGTAAAGTCCAACTCTACCGGCGTAGCGAGATCTGCCACGAAAAGCACCTCCTTCACATTGATTTCATCTTTAATGAGATCGAGGAGTTCTCCTTTTACCTTTCCACTTTCTCCTTTTACCTTGAGCGTCGCGAGTGGTTGGCGCACTTTGATGTTTGCCTTGGCACGCGCTTCGAGCCCAAGCGAAGCAATCTCTCGGACCAGTTTCATGTCTTCTCCGAGGGCTCTATCTATCAGTCCACCTTCTGGCCATGCGAGCAGGTGGACGCTTGTAGGGAGAGACGCGCCGCGGAATCGCAGCCATACATCTTCTGCAAGGAACGGCATAAATGGAGCCATCAACGTAGCACACGTGATGAGCACGTGATGCAAGGTCTGCTTTGCCTGCGCATCTCCGTTCTTGAGCCTGTCTCGGCTGCGGCGAAGATACCACGTCGAAAGATCGTCCACAAAGAGATCGAATGGTCGCATCGCCTCCGGCATATCATACGCCTCCATGCCACTCGTTGTTTGAGCAATCAGCTCGTCGAGGCGTGCTAGGATCCACCGGTCAAGCACGTGTGTTGAAATCGGACACCCGGTGTCCTGATGCATTTGGACACCGGGTGTCCAAGATTCAACTGAAGGATCACGATACAACTCATAGAACGCGATGACATTATCGAACCTCCCAATGAGCTTCTTGTATACCTCGTCCACCCCTTTCTCGAGAAAGTTCAAATCTTCTCCTTTCATGAGCGGCCCCGAGAGCATGTAGAACCGCAGAGCATCCACGCCGTATTTGTTGAACAAAAGCCACGGGTCAGGGAAGTTGTTCTTTGACTTCGACATCTTCTGGCCATTTTCGGCCAGCACATTGCCCGTCGTTACCACATTCTTGAAAGGAGCTTGATCGAAGAGAATCGTTGAAAGTACATGCGTGTAATAAAACCATGTGCGTGTTTGCGCGATATACTCTGCAACGAAATCCGCTGGAAAGTTTTCTTGCTTCCAATGGGGTCGCTCAAAAGGATAGTGATCTTGCGCGAAAGGCATGGAGCCTGACTCAAACCAACAGTCGATGACTTCGGGAATTCGCTTATACTCCTCCTCACCATCTACAAGCGTGATGGCATCTATGTAGGGTCGGTGCACATCGAGCTCATAGCGAGCATTGTGCGGATAGGGCACATAGGAGATCTCACGCCATGCAGCATTGTCCAGATAGTCTGCGTGGTAATCGCCTGCAGACATTTGCTCTATCGTCTCCCCGTGGCACCCCCGCTCAAGCGCCCACAGCGGACCTCCATGACCAACGATGAGGATATTCTCTTTGCTATAAGTTTTTTCCAATGTATCAAGCCCAGCCATCATCCGTGCCCGCATCTCCACGTGGGTCTCTCCGCCTTCTGGGGCAGTCATGAATCTATCTCGTGTCGTTGCAAAAAAAGTACGATACTGCTCCACCGTGCGCCCGTTCATAGCTCCAAATATCGTCTCATGGAACAGCTCCTCTGTGCTGATTCGTGACGCATCGAGCCCAAGCTCCTCGGCTACAATCTCCGCGGTCTCTTTGGTGCGGTGAAAGCCGGAGTGGACAATGCGGGTAATCTTCTTCTCTTTGAGCCCCGCAACCATTTCTCGCACATGCTGTTTGCCTTCCTCCGTAAGATGCACGTCTGCCTGCGGATCTTGATTGAGAATGTGATGCTCGTTTGCATTCGTGCGACCATGGCGCATCACATAATAGGTGTTGCCGGACTTTTTTGTCTTTGAACGCAGTTCTTCAAAGGAACTCATAAAAAGCATCTTGCCGGACGTGGACTTCCAAATCGGCAAAGGGCTTGCCCAGAAACGATTGCGAGAGATGGTCCAGTCGGGCGCCACCTCCATACTGCCCTTGAAGCGCCCTTCCTTTAAGTGCGCGGGGATCCAGCTCATCTCCTCCGCTCGCGTGAGCACCTGCTCCTTCACTTTTTGAATGTTCACAAACCATGAAGGGAGAGCATAGTAGTAGAGCGGTGTCTCACAGCGATAGCAGTGGGGATACGAGTGCACAATCTTTTCTTTTGCAAAGAGTAGCCCTTTTTGCGCAAGATGTTTGATCACAAGCACATCACCACTCTGATGATCCTCCTTTGGCTTCACGGGCTCACCCGCAAACTCTGTGACCTCCGGCTTGAAGCGGCCGTTCGGCGTCACATGCTGGACAAAAGGCAAATGTTCCCTATCTCCCAACTTCTTGTCGTCTTCACCAAAGGCCGAAGCAATATGCACCACACCCGTGCCGTCTGTTTCCGTTACGAAATCCGCAGCGTACACCTTCCAGCAATTTTCTTTATTCGGCAAATCTTTCTGGGTACTGTAGTAATCAAAAATCGGGGCGAAGCTCATGCCAACCATTTCCTCACCCTTGAACACATCCATCTTTCCCTCTGGTAGCTGCGCATAGTCCGCGGGGAAAACACCTTTTGCGAGCAGCCGCTCGAAGTGTGGTTTCCCGAGCACAAGCCAATGCCCCTCCAGGGTCGGATCGGGAATGCACACATAGTCTATGTCCGGCTTTATTGCTACAGCCACATCGCCCGGCAATGTCCACGCGGTCGTCGTCCATGCGAGGAGCGCAGTGTTCGCCCACTCGGGATCCGTCGACACCAGGTTGAACCGCACATAGACCGACACGTCGGCGATGTCTTTGTAGCTGTTGTCCATGGCGATCTCCGAATTCGCGATCGGCGTCTCGCAGCGAGGACAGTACGCAAGCGTGCGCACGCCTTCGTAGAGCAGACCTTTTTTGTTGAGCTCACCCAAGGCCCACCAGACAGACTCGATGAAAGAGTTATCCATGGTCTTGTAGGAATTATCAAAATCCACCCATCTGCCGATGCGGTCTATGGTCTTCTTCCACTCTTCGACATAGGTGAGCACCTGACTGCGAGCGGATTCTGAAAACTTTTCAATACCATACGCTTCAATCTCTTTGCGTCCAGATATCTTCAATACCTTTTCCACGATGTTTTCTATTGGTAGGCCGTGACAGTCCCATCCCCAACGACGTGGTACATGGTAGCCACGCATGGTTTGATAGCGCCCGATAATATCTTTAGCAACACTGCCCAAGATGTGACCGTAGTGTGGCGTGCCCGTCGCAAAAGGAGGGCCATCGTAGAAAACGTACTCCCCCTTTGGAGACTCTTTTGCGAGCGATTTTTCAAAAGTCTTATTCTCCTGCCAGAATTTCAAAATGCGCTCCTCGCGCTCAGGGACGCTCTCTTTTCTCTGCTGTTCTGGTTGGTGTTCGGCCATCTTAGAACGATACCACATAGCGCTTAAAGGCAAAAGTTGCGTGGTGAACAGTTTGACACTATAACAAATGCGTGCTACGGAGACGGCCGACCGGATCTCGAGCAAGTTCGTGACCCACGTCGGGCGCGCTATGAGCGTGACGGTCGGCGTGTCCTGTGCCAAGCCGCAGTACAAGCTGATCGAGACGGGCACGCTCACGCCCGCACAGCAACGGGCTCGGCGTGCGGCGCTCCTCAAGATCGAGTGCACGGCGGAGTACCGTGTGGACTGGTCCGCGGTGCCGACGCAGCGGCCCGTCTACCACGCCGTGTGGTGAGCTAAGAGCAGCGGCAAGAGGCCGGCACCCCAGAACATCGGGGGCCGGCCTTTCTTCATGCAGGAGGCTCTAATTCCTTCGCTCGTAAACTACAAAATTCAAACCAACTCCGCTCGTTTCATCTTGAACTTTATTCTGCGAAGCAACTTCCCATTCATCACCACCCAACTCCGGGAGGGTGGTGTCGCCCAGAAACTCCGCGTCAATTTCTGTGGCGTACACCCTGTCGGCAGATGGCAAGGCTTGGCGGTAGAGCTCTCCCCCGCCGATCACCATTACTTCGCTGACGCCATCTTGCTCGGCCTGTTTCTTGCCTAGCGCAATCGCTTCAATAAGCGACCCAGCAACGACGCATTCATTGGCCGCCACGTAGCCAGCCTGTCGTGTCACCACAATGTTCAAACGCTTCGGAAGCGCCCGCCCGATAGACTCGTGGGTCTTTCGTCCCATGATGACCGGCTTTCCCCGCGTTTTCTCCCGGAAATACTGCATATCTGTGGGAATCTCCCACGGCAAACTTCCTCCGTGGCCAATGACCCTGTTTCTATCGTAGGCAACAATGAGAGAAAGGATCATTGGGAAAATCTAGATTCCTACAGGAGCTTTAATGGAGGGGTGAGGATCGTATCCTTCGAGGGTAAAGTCTTCGAAAACAAAGTCGCTAATGTTCGTTCGTTCGGGATTAATCTTCATGCGGGGCAGTGGTCGCGGCTCACGAGTAAGCTGTAGCTTGGCTTGTTCTATGTGATTTGTATAAATATGCGTATCGGAGATAGTATGAATAAACTCTTTTGCCTTAAGCCCCGTTATCTGTGCAACCATCATGAGCAGGAGTGAATAGGAAGCAATGTTAAATGGTATACCCAAAAAGACATCACCGCTGCGCTGAAAGAGGTGCAGCGAGATCTCGCCGCCAGCAACAAAGAACTTGAAGAAGCAGTGGCACGGAGCTACGAAAACACTATCAATATCCTCCGGGTTCCAACTCGTTACCACCAAGCGACGGGAGTCGGGGTAGCGCTTAATCTCGTCGATAGCAACCTGTAACTGATCAATAGTTCCCCCGCCTCGCTTCTTCCATCTACGCCAATGCTCGCCATACACAGGGCCAAGCTCGCCCGGAGCGTTGCCGTACTTCGCAGCATTCTCCGGCGTTGCCCACTCGTCCCAGATGCTTACACCGTGCTCTTGGAGGTACTTCACGCTGGTATCGCCCCGAATAAACCAGAGGAGTTCGTAAATGACCGACTTAAGATGCACCTTCTTTGTCGTTACCATGGGAAACCCATCATCCATATTGAAACGCATCTGATAGCCACACACCGCCAGATTACCGACGCCTTGAAGATCGCCTTTGCGGACACCGTTCTTCAAAACATGGTCGAGCAGATCGAGATATTGTCGCATTTTTGTTGTAAATAATTAAAGCTGGCGCCGAGAGGATCGCTCCTCCCGGCGCCATTATACGCGAGCCTTTGGCTCTCGACCAGCGTCAACCGATCGGGAACCAGACAGCTTTCGCCTTGCCATTCTCGTCGTTCGGCACCCGCCCAGTTTCGGGGTCGACACGAGGCACAATGAAGTGTTCATGCAGATGCTTCACCGTCACGCCCGACCCTTCACCGAAGCGGCCCGCGTATCCGGCCCCAGTGATGCCCTTCTCTCGCCTGATTCGCTGCTTCAGCTTGAGAATCGCGGCTGCATCGCGGGGCTCCAGGTCATCTAAGTTCTCGAGGTGCCGGTGCGGGTTGTAGATGATGATGTGCAAAAGTGCGTTGTCGTAAGGATAGTCGCTCTCTTTTGCAATATAGCCATCTTCTTCCCAGAGCGGCTGGTTGCCCTTCTCCGAGCTTCCACCAGGACAGAAGCAGCACAGCTGGGTGCGCTCCGCCTCCTCGAGCTCCGCCTTGTACTTCGGATCGTGTGCGTAGTGAGTGTCGGTGAGTGCCCCAGCTTCGCCCGACTCATTGGGCGGCTTGCAGCTAGTCATTAACGGCCTCCGTTTGGAACCATAGTGCCACGGTACGTGGCACCTTCATAAACAGCAAAGCACACGCTTCCCCAAAGCTCAACCCACAGGAAACGCTACTACTTTGGCACGCTTGGTCTTTGGATCAAGTTCTGGCTGGATGAGGTGAAAGTGCAGGTGCGTCACCGTTGCTCCCGTGTATCGCGTCTCGCCAAACCGAGCAAGCAGTGCACCACCCTTGATCTTATACTTCTTCACCAGCCAAGCTGCGAGCGCCTGGACAGTAATAATGTCTTCCCCATCCAAATCACTGATGTCTTCTATGTGCTTATCGAGATTGAGGATAATAAAATGGTGTTTCGTATCCGAATACGGCCAACTGTTGTGGGTGGCGATCCAGCCGCGCACTTCGTGCAGAATCTTCTTTTTGTGGTAACTGAAGTTGGCCCGACAGAAGGGACAGTGGTCTTTACCCTGAATATTCACGATCACCTTCTTGTACTCCTTTGACTTCGCATACACAGGATCAACATATTGCTTCTTCATGGCTACTTTTCCCTTACCTGATAAATCTTAACTCCTGCTGACTCCATCACTTCCTTGCCATCCAGAGAGAACCACCCCGTAGCAAAGAAGCACTTGGCAATTCCTGTTTGTGCAATGAGTTTTGCGCAGACAGGGCATGGGTAGCAGGTGACGTAGAGCGAAGCACCCTTGAGGGCGATGCCTTTCCTGGCAGCTACGGCAATGATCTTCTGCTCGGCGTGTATAGTAGTCACGAGCTCTGGCTTTACGCCAGGAGGCAGAACATCACGGGGGCCGCCTGCCTGGTATGGGGTGTGGTCGTTCGGCATGCCAGCGTTATAAGCCCTGAGCACGATCTTTCCCTTCTTCACCGCCACCGCACCAATTTGCCGCCACCAATCACTGCTCTTTTCGAGCTCCAACGCAGCCTTTTTCATAAAGGCAATGTCGCGGGGATCACTCGTAACCGCTGCTCCCGTCTCTTTGAGAGTGGCCACCGAAGCCGTGTCCCACCGCAAAAATACATTGAGCCATTCGACATCAGCATGAATAATCTTTTTTGCAATACCTCGTGACACTTCGTCATTCACGAGAAAGATTGCCCTATCGCCCATGCTTCCGATCTTGTCGGCCGAAAAAAGGGTGACCTTTGGAAAACCAAGGCCGTGAAGCACCTGCTTCGCTGTTTCAAAGTCGAGCGTCGTAATGCTTGGCTTAAACGCGGAGAGCTGTTCGTATAACTCAGGACTAATGACGGCAATAGAACTGATGCGGTCTCTCTGGGCTCGTAGTATATCCACAAAACCTCGATGGAGTACCGGGAAGTCTAGTACCAAAATGCGTTTTTTACTTTTCATTAGCGCCGAAGCTTATCGACAAGGTCGATCAAATGCGTCTTTACGATGTTCTGCACAATATCTGTCGATGAGGTGCGCTGAGCTTGGCGATTCAAAACTACCACCTGCTTGCAATGCTTCTTGATCATCTTCTTTTGCTCCGCGGAGTAGCTCCCGTCTTCAACGACAAAGGTATCGATTGGTATGTCTTTAATGAGTTCATATTGCCAGGCGCCCTTACTATCCACATCGTCAATAAGCGTCACGTAGTCGACACAATGCTGATAGGACAACATCTCCATCCGCTCGCTTTCCGGAATAATTGGACGCAGATTTGTCTTCTTGTAGAGCTTAATCCCACGATCGGTATCAACACCGACAATAAGCACATTCCCTTGGGCGCGAGCATTGTTTAAGTAGCGCAAGTGGCCAATGTGCAACATGTCCCACGAGCCGATGGTCGCCACCACCTTATGCCCAAGCACTTTGTGTGCATGCACAAGTTCTTTTAACTTTTTATAATCAGTAACGATCTTTTTCACATCAGGAGTCATGTCGGCAATTGTATACTAGCGTGTCCGTGACGCAACATGGAGACACAGGGGAACATAGCCAAAGCACCCCCGCAATACAAAAGCCGCCCTCATGGGCGGCTTTTGTATTGGTTTCGGTTGTAAATTTCTTAGACAATATCAATTCCCATGTTCTTGGCGGTACCAGCCACCATCTTCATGGCTGATTCTACGTTCGAGGTGTTCATGTCTACCATCTTCTTCTCGGCAATCTCGCGGACCTGAGCCTTGGTGATCTTGCCGATCTTCTTTGTGTTTGGAGCACCGGAGCCTTTCTCAGCCTTGATGGCCTTCAAAAGCAGATTGGCAGCAGGTGGAGTTTTGAGAACGAAATCAAACGAGCGATCGTCGTAGACATTGATGATGACCGGGATCACATCGCCCATCATGGGGGCCGTAGCAGCGTTAAACTTGGTGATGAACTCACCAATGTTAATACCCGCCTGGCCAAGGGCAGGACCAATCGGAGGGGTCGGCGTCGCCTTCCCTGCGGGGATCTGGAGTTTGAGTTGTTTCTTTAAAATCGCCATGAATGTATGTCTAAACTAGCTTATATCTTACTGACTTGCAAGAAGTCGAGCTCAACAGGGGTTTCGCGGCCAAAGATCGAGACGAGCACTTTCACCTTGCCCCGTTCTGCATCGATCTCATTTACCTTACCCTCAAAGTCCTTAAACGGACCGTCAGATACCCGTACTGCCTCGCCAATTTCAAGATCGATACTATGCTTGGTATCGGTGCCGCCCATACGTTTAAAGAGATCATCGATCTCCTTCTGATCCAATGGCACTGGGTGCACGCCAGAGCCCACGAAGCCAGTCACCCGAGGGGTATTCCTCACGACGTACCAAGAGTCGTCCGTTACCACCATGTCGACGAGTACATAGCCAGGGTAGATTTTGTCTTCATATTCTACACGCTTGCCACCGCGTACCTTAATTTTCTTTTCCGTCGGCACGAGCACGCTGAAGATCTTGTCTTCCATCCCGAGCGATTCGATGCGGTGTTTTAGGTTGCGCACAACTGCGTTCTCGTATCCAGAGTAAGTGTGGATGGCATACCAGTTGCGTCCTGCTTGTATTTCTTGTTTGGCCATGGGAAAGACAAATTGTTAAATGAATCTGATTGTTAAAGTATCAGGTACTCTGCGTAGGTATTACGAAAGTATAAACCGCTCGAGTAAGGTGATAAAGAGAGAGTCAAAAGCAAAAAGTAAAAAAGCAACAAGGATAGAGATGGCGATAACAAGAATAGTAAAAGCGGTCGCCTGACGCTGCGTGGGCCAGTTCACATGCGTAAGCTCCGCACGAGTGTCTTTCAAATATTCGGTAAGTGACGCCATGGTAGAGTATGTTTTGTTATTAAAAACCGCCCCGGAGGGCTAGTTGTTTACTCACCCCCACATAATACCCCAAATCACCCTAGGACGCAAGATGCGGGTGATTTCGATGTACAACACCAGAAAAGGGCCTGTTTTCGTCAGTCGGTGACTTACCAACAAATCATGCCGGTGCGACAGACATCATACCCGTAGCCCGTATAGTTAGAACGAAAGACCGACGTACCGGCATTTGCTCCATAAGAGTTATAGCCATACTGGCCCGTATTACTCGTGGCCTGATTGCCATAAATATACCAAGGCAAGTTGCCCGCAGCATGCCACTCAAAAGTAGGGACGGGCACGACCGGCTGGTTCTGCTGATAGCTAGAGCCATACTGCGAATACGGAGTAGCAAGGCCCCCAGTGTATTGTTGTGGAGAGGTGGCCCAGGGGAGATTGCCATAAGCATGCCACTCAAAAGGAGGCACGGAAACGGTGGGCCGATTCTGCTGCTGTTGTTGAGAGGAAGAACCGTAGTAATTGTACTGAGGCTGGGTGTAAGAGCTGTACTGCGGGTAGCTGTTGTAGTAATACGGCTGGCTGTAGCCGAGCGACTGTTGCGCTCCATATTGGCCGCCATAGGATTGATTGATGTACGAGGAGGGATACTGGGAGTAGTAGGGAGAGTAGTATCCAGGTGTGTCGTTGCAATAGAGTGCGCCCGCAACGCACATAGCTGAGGCGAGCGGAGTTGCACCGACAAAGACACCAAGACCCATGAAGAACACAAAAAAAGCTGTAATGATTTTCATAGTATAGTATGCCGTTAAGGTCACCCCTTCTCTTACTCTGTGTTACTCCATCTGCAAGCTGAGCTGGCTTGAGCATACGCAGCCTGGCTCGGTAGGTCAATATCGCCTACGCAGCTTCGGTGTTCTCTTATACAACAACCAAAGGACCTCTCTGAAGAAGGCCCTCGGCTTCGTCTATTATTGTCTGCTTTAGTGGTGTGGCGCTCGACCAGTCCGCTTTATAGTTACTACAACACCATCGGCACGAGAAAGGTTACCTCCTTCTACACAAACTTCATACGAGCAAACTGAGTAAGATAGGGCTCCTCGGAATAGGAGAACGCGAGCGTCACCTTACTAAAGACATCTCTAATCTTCTTTGCCAAGCGCACGGCCTGCTGATTGTTCGTTGTCGTCACCTCCATGGCTGAGCCACGCTGTGTGACCGCCACCAAGCGGTCTTGCGGGTCGCGCTCAAATGCCTTTCGGCCGTAGGAGTAGACTAGATTTGAGAGCTCAGCGAGCATGCGTCCTGGCACGTTCTCAATAAGCACTCGACCAGCATACTGCCGAGCCCGCACCATCTGACAGGCGGGACACATTACCTCCTTTGATTGCGCTATCTGCGTACGTGGACCCCACTTTGCCTGTACCACCGGATGATGCCACGCCTTCTTATAGTAAAAGCCGTGGCACTCTCTGCAGGTGAGCATTGTTTTTGAGCCCTGCGTAAACTCCCGCTCGCTTGCGCGACGATTTGGCGTACGACCATGGTGTGATGAATCTTGTGCGAATTTAGACATGACAAAGAAAATCTAGGCGCTGCTAATGCTACTGTTGTCAGTGCAAAAGACCTCGCCGAGCGAGATCTTTGTGCGTCAAACAATGCAGTCGGCGAACATGGGCGTACCGAACGGCGTACGACACAGCCTAAGAATCAGGGCAAATCTGGAACCACGAAGAACCACGGTTTTCGGAATACTCACATTTGAACTTATTCCCGTTTTACGTACTGCGCCCATGTGGAAGTTACGACTACGTATGCCTTACGGCGATCATGCTCTCGCGAGCTTGTTTACAACTATTCTATTCTTAGTGGAATTGGTGTGTTCGGGTCGCCGCCCCTAAGTAGCGTTTGAGACCGAACGACACATGTGCCTTCTTGTATGGGCGAAGCGACTGCTCGCCTCAAGACCCAACGTACGTTCCATGTGTTTTTCGTATTTTAGTAATCCCGAGTAAGCACACGGCACCGACGATGAAGTTCGACCGTACTTCCCGCCTCTATCCTTCATAACACTTGGGCGCGCAAAAAGGTGTCATGCGCGCCTACAACAGAATATCTTTGCATGAAAAAGCAACCGCACCTTCTTGGTGCTAGTAACGCTTTTCGCCCTCATGACAACTACACCGTCTGTTGTGCCGCCAGGGCAGCCGCCTCCTCACTCCGCGCAGTTTGCAGCTCTGCCTGCTTTTCACTGAGTTGTTCCTGCAATTTGCTGACTTCCCCCGCGAGGAGGCTTCGTTCGTCCGTCACCTTCTTCACTTCTTGTAATTTTTCTCCATACGCATCCCGCTCTTTGTCTAGCGAACGCTGCAAATCATTGATCTTTGTCTGGATATCCGTCAATTCACCCGTAAACGACTGCCGCTTACTTTCCAACTCTTTGAGCAGCTCTTCCTTTTCCTGAATTTCTCGTTCGAGTGCGCTTACCTCTCCGACTAATGTTACTGAGTCACTCATACGTATGGTTGTTTATTTATCTGCTAATGCTCCTTGCCAGGCCGGAGTCAAGCTCGCCCGAAGAGTCGTCCAGGGCACAAGTACCTGCCGCTCTCCGAACACATAGGGCGCCACCTGGTAGGGATTAAAGACGAGCAAAAGTCCCTCCTTACGAAGTGCAAATACTTCGTAGTTCTCCGCTTTCGGGGCCGTACCCTCTGCTATCCAGTCATCAAGACCAATGCTTTTACTTGCAAACGGCTCAAATTGCTTCTGCAGATCCCCGCGAGCGATTCCGGCCAAGAGCTCAAAGGGTTTGCTCTCTGTGCGAAACAACTCCGAGAGCTCAATTGCTCGTCCCGTGCGAAGATCGATATTCATACTTGTGGTACCCCCGCTTGGATGAGCAGCTCCGGCATAGTACGGCAACTCGTGGAACACAAGTGAGAGCACTGCCTGCGTGGGGGCTCCCTCCGACTTCGCGGCACCAAATTGTTCAGGAAGCTGCTCTACCCCATATTCTATCTGGAGTGTGCTTACCGCGCCAGGGAAGAGCGGCTTCTCGATCTCCTTCGCGCCTGCGACAAACTCAGCGACGCGAGCATCCACTCGCACCTTGATCGCAGCATTCACCTGCTCCTCCACCACGACGTCTCGGAGCCCATCAAGCTCAGGATAGTGCACGTCAAGGGTGTAGCGCCCCTCTCGGGACTCCTCCTTCACCACCACTGGGGTAAGCGTCGGCCGTGATGGCCCAAAGAAAACTACTGCGACCAAATAGCCAACCAGGGCGACGAGGGCAACAATCAATGTCCCAACTCCCCACCACATTGTTGACTTTGCTTTCATAAGCTCATGGTAACGCGATTTATCGACAACTACCACCTTTTCAGCCAATCGAGGGTTTCCTTAAAGAGCTCTTCCTCGGCACCCCATTCAGGAAAGTTATGGCTGGCTTTTGCCATATAATGATAGGCGGTTGGTACTTGCATGTTTTTCATAAGTCGTTTGGCCTTGTGCCCGTTGCCAACCTTCGCGGAAATGATCTTTGTGGGCTTACTTGCTCTTGCACCCAGATTCTCGGGATCGGGTAATGCCCGAGCTCCAGCCACCCACTCCTTACCGATCACTGTTTGTACTCCCCAGTCGCTTAGATAGGCGTCGATACGCTTATCAAAGGAGAAAGACTTCCCTTCTTTGAATTTGTAGTCCACCGAGGGATCCCAGAGCACGACTGCGGCCACTGCCGACCAATCGGCAAGCAGCGCCACCGGCCCACCCCAGCTATGGGTAATCAAGTACAGCTTCTTATACTTCTTCTTGAAGAAAGTAATCACCGCTTCGAGATCCAGGGCATGGATGCTCGTGGTCGTATCAATAAATCTTCGGGCGCGCTCTTTCCCGCCCGGATACTGTTCGAAGAAGAAGGAGTTAAATCCTTTGCCACGGAAGAACCGTGCAGCGTTATAGTACTTCGGCTCATACGAGCTCGAGGTCATGCCATGGACGAAGATGATCAGCTTCTCCGCAGGCTTCTTCGCTACGGTGAGTGTGCCGTAGATTACCTTCCCGTCATGTGCTTTGATCTTGATCTCTTTTTGCATGTCGTTTAGAACTCATACTCCTGCCCAATCTCCAGAATCTTCACCTCTACCCCAGACTTCGGAAGGAGTTCTAGGGGCAGACGGTTCGTGCTTGTGAGCTTTTTGAGCATTCCGTCGTGAATGGGGAAAGCGACTTTTGGCGCCACCGCCCGGGCATAGTCAATCCCCATGCCAACATACATCCACGGCCCAGCCACCGGAAGGGCAAGGATCTCGACCGGTAATGTCGGCAACTCCAAGCTGTCGCCTGGATGGAACAACCTGCCGCCGATGCGATAGCCGGTGTTGGCGCAGCGTGGCCATTCGTCATGAAGTACGGCGTGGAGCTCCCCCTCACCTTCAATGGTGAGTCCGTGCACGGTGATGCTCTGCCCCCCTTCGATTACCTGATGGTCGACTCCCGCAGCAAGGAGCTTCTTCCCCACCGCACTGTTCGTTATAATCTGCCCGCCTTGGCTACGCTTCAGCACCTGCTCTATCGTGCCTAGCTGATAATGATCTTCATGTTCGTGGGTAATCAGGATAAGTGCCACGTCGGAAAGACTGTCTGGTAGCACACTGTACTCCCCTGGATCAATGAGTACCCGGACACCAGCCTCCTCTACCAACAAGCAGGCATGGCCATAT
>Ga0208246_1000259_pt1 | contig 47786 bp, 61 predicted proteins | sample RifOxyD2_FD_184039 | JGI IMG/M metagenome (GOLD analysis project Ga0208246, IMG submission 184039) | Soil microbial communities from Rifle, Colorado - Rifle Oxygen_injection D2 (SPAdes) | ecosystem: Environmental > Terrestrial > Deep subsurface > Rock core/Sediment | place: Rifle, Colorado... | reverse complement strand
AATTTGAGGCAATATTTGCCTTATATAATAATATTATAATATTATTATATAAGGCAAATATTGCCTCAAATTACTGGATAAATGAGGCAATTTTTTCCCTGTATTATTTTCAACATATTTCTAGATTTTATGCGTATTTATTGTGCATTTATTTATTGCTTTTAATGTTTGCCTCATTTGTTTTGTGAATTAAATTGCTTGTATACAGTTATCCACATAGCTTAGTCAGATTTACAAATGAATCCGAATTGCTCGAATTGATCGAGCTAGACCTCAACCACTACGGCACCGGAAACATCAGATCCGCCACCCTGGAGGGGGAATCGATCAGTAACAGCGGTGCAAAGCGCATCCTCAACCGGTTGTGCGGGATCAAGTTTTGGTTTGATCTGGAAGAAGGCCAATTTCATGTGAATGGTGATGAATCTGTCGTTGAGCTGGCGCTCAAAAAGCTGCAGGCTGCAATCTAGTTTTATTTAATGCATATATGCATTTTTTTAATTGACATGCAAAAACGATCCTGGCAGGATTGAGTCATACAAGGGGCAAAACCCCACCGACCCGGCGGATTCCGGGCGAATCTCAGTGGAGATCATCATGCAAGCATCCAAAAATCCCGTCCAAATCAAATTTTCCGCCGTTGAGGCTTTGGCCAACTCCAAGGGGCTGTCCATCCAACGCTACCGGACCAGAGGCAATAGCCGCAACGGTGGGGGGTTGTCCGTAACCTACGGACTGGCCCCAATTGGCACTAGGCCTAGCAATTCGAGGAAATGCAAATTTTGGGTCTCTTTTAGCGCTGACGAGGGCAGCACCGAACGGTGCCAACACTATCAGGGACTCATCGACATTGAGGAATACCTGAACAACATCAAGTAATGACCCTGCCCCGGCACCCCGCCGGGGCTTGAACCAACTTCTGGAGACAGCTATGGCAACCTACCTGACAACGATCCGCCGGATTGGCGAAAAAATGCCGGTCGAGCCCATTCGATCCACCACTCTGGCCGGGGCAAAAACCGAGGCCACTAAAAGGTGGGCTGGGGTAGCCAGGGCCAACGACCAGATACTGGTGATCGAACGGACTCCCGGTATCCCAGACCACTGCATCGCCTGGAAGGGGTTTGGGGCCTGGGTTAAATCCAATTTTGAGGTCTAACATGAAAATCAGAATCACGGACACCATGAGCCGGGCCACGAATCTGCCAGAGGTGAACAACCCGCATCAATTGATGCGGGCCTTGGCAATCGCTAGGTTACACTATTTTAGTAATGCGCCGAAGTTCGCCAATTTTGGCTGGGGTGAACTCCAGGTGCGACCTAGAATCCCTGGGGGGCATAGATGGATGCCTATCAGCCGGTATCCGGTAGGCATTGCGCCAAATTGGATCGCCGTCCGGCTGCAACAAGGGCGGCCAACATTGATCTGTGAGGACCGGGAGGTTGATCGTTCACCGCTGGAGGAGGCAGAGGCAATTTGGGGCAGGGCCTGTGAGACGCTGGCCCAATGTGAGCTCCTGAGAACGGCGATTGACGGTATCTCAGCTGTAATTGACGGGAGAGCCCCAGCGCCTGAGCATGGCGATGATTCCGATGATTGGGAGTGGGACGAAGAAAAGGACGATTTTACTTTAAAACCATTGAAACCTAGAGGGATATAATGGCTAAACCAATCTACCGGGTTTACATCCGCTTGCCCAACTCCCAGCAGGTGGACCGGAACAACAAAACCAACACCCCTGATCTTGGGGTTGCGCTGGCCGCATTTTGGGGGCTACTCGACCAGTACCCGGAGCCATCCGAGGAGCCGAGGGCAGCGGTGCTTTCGCTCAACAACCAGCAGCAGGCCTACATCTGTCTGGATAGCCCCTTGGACCCGCAGCTGGAAATCCAAATCGAGGGTATCACCTACCGGCGACCGGCCAAAGAGCAGGCGACGATGGATTTTGGTTTGGCCCATGTCCGCACCACACTGAGGCCCGGGGACCCTGGGACCAAAAAATCACTCGCCCTTTGGCCAGAGATGGTCAAACGCCGGATCTACGAGTGGCCCAACGGTGATACTGTGCCCACCGTTGAACTGCCAGAGTCGGTGTTGCTGGAGATGCTGGCAAAACTTGGGAGGGCCTGAGGTCATTGATAGCCCCCCTTGAAGCACTAAACCGGTTCCGCCGGGCTTATCCCGACCTTTGGCCCTGGGTGGAGCAGGCACACCTCCATTGGGAGGGGGTGCCGAGATGGCCGGACTGGTGCTTTTTGCCTGACTCTGAGTCCTACGCTGTATTAACAGCGGTTCTGAGGTTCCCGGCCCTGGGGCCAGACAAAACCCCCTTGACAGGCCAAGAGGTGGCCCTGGGGACCTGGAGATACACCAAGGAGCTGCTCCGGTTTAATGAGTCGGGGGCCGCCGACTTGGGCCGGATGGCGCTGACCGGGGAGCTACCCCCCTTGGTGCTTGAGCGGCTACCCGAGCGGTGCGTTTATGTCGAGTCGCCGGGGCTAGTCTGGGATGGTCGGGATTTGCTGGGGTTTTGGGCGAACCTGGAGTACGACACCAATCACGGTTTCACGGAGCTGCGGTTTCTGCTCCACCAACAGGCCGTTGCGAGGTTCTACACCCCGCCGGTCTACAGCGACCACGAGTACCGCCTCGCAATAGTTCGTCTAATCATCCGACTGTTGGACCTCTACGCCGAATCGATGGTTATACCAGGGGTCTGGCCGAAAGGCGATGAAGCAATTGCCCTTGGGGGTAACCCTGAGGATCGGGCTCCCAGCGTATAGTTAACCACAACGACCCCTACCCAAGAGAAATCGTGCATGAATCAGTGTTCCGGGTGCTCCTGATCGGGCCGGATGGACAGCGGGACGAGAACGAGCGTTTCACTACTCGCATCCCGAGGGTTGCGGCAGAGGGCTACTTTTCGCTCCTGTCCAGGTACGGCACCGAAAAATATTATTCCGCAAAACTGACCTCGAACGGCAAACGGATCGCCTACCAGAAGCTGGGCCAGCCGGTACCAGAGGATCTGAACGTGGAGATCGAGGGGGTTACCTATTGGCTCCACCCGGAGAACAACCCAGAGGCGAAAGAGCGGTTTGATCTGGACTGGAGTCAGGGGAGGGTTACCAGCACAAGACGGCTGGATCAAACGGGTAATGAGTGGGTCCGCCAAGTAGCGCCGTTCGTCTCTAAAAAACGGTACTACCTGTTCCCAGACGGGGCACGCCGGACCACATTGGAGCTGGAGGCGGACTACCTGCTCTGGTTGTTAAAAAAAATAGTTGCGCCGGGACCAGCGGTAGAGTAAAGTCCCCCTCAAGTGTTCCCCACCTCCGTGGGGATGTCTCGAAAATGCCGAATGGCATTGAGCTAGTGGCCAAAAGGCTGCGAACGTTCCCCACCCCCGTGGGGATAAAAAAAAGCCCCTGGCGGGGGAAACCTGCCAGGGGCTTTTTTGTTGGTGGAGGGGAGGATGGGAGGGAGCGAAGAGGCGCAGCAACGTGTTGCGCCTCATGTTGTCTTAGACCGGCGGGATTCCGTTGTCCTTCTCCAGGACTTTCTCCTGGAATCTCTCGTTCTTGGGGTTTTGGTTTTTGTCGAAATACACAACTTCGACGAGCCCAGTTTCATGCACCTTTGTGACCGTCATCAAAGGACCGCCAGACTTTAGGCAGACCGTATCGCCAACTTCCAATTGCGCCATTTTTTCCTTGGCTTGGGGGTTTTCTGCCCTTGGGGGATAATTCCCCCGTGGGATGGACCTGGATGGTGGGTGGGCGATCCAGCCCCTCCCTCAATCAGTCCGCCAGCCAAAGGGTGATGTTGGTCCCGCCTCCGTAAGAGGTCCAGGTGCTCAGGTCATTAGACCACTTCATGGTGTCGTGGGTGGACGTGCCTCCGGCCCCACCTGTCTGGCAGGCGGATGGCTTGGAAAGCACAATCCAATAGTCCCCAGCGGCCAGGCTGTATCGGCTGGAAAGGCTGGCCTGGGTCCCTCCGGGCAGGGTGGCGGTGCCGCCGGTGTTTTTGCTGTAGGCCAGGCTGCCCAACAGTGCCGGAGCGTAGCCCAGGGTGGCGGTGGCCAGCAACGTCCCCGGATTGCCTCCGTTGTTGCTGTACAGGTAGGCCCCGGTAAAAGAACATGTGGAACCGATCCCCATATACTTGACCGAAGCCGTGGCGCTGGTGGTCAAGGGCAAAGCCAAGTAAATTGCTCCCAAATTCATACTAAAGGTCCCCGCCGAACCGTCAAAATAACCATAAAGGACGGGGCTGTAGGTGGTGTAGGTCCAGGTGCTAGTGACCCCGCCCAGGGTTAGGGTGCAGCTCTGGGCGGTGCCGAAGCTGGAAGAGGTGGTCCCGGTCAGGGTGACCACGGCCCCAGCGGCGGCGCTGAAGCTGGTCCCGGTATGGGCCACGCCGTCCTTGGTGGCGGTGCAGCCCGAAAGGGTGACGGTTTCGCTGCCTGTGTAGCCCGAGAGGGTCACCGAATCGCTGGTCACGCTCGCCGATAGCTCCAGGCCCGTTTTGGCGGCGAACGAATACCCGGACGGGGTGAAGGTCGAAAGGGACCAGGTCCCCGAGGTTCCGCCCACGGTGAGGGTGGCGGTGACGGTGCTGTTGTAGCTGGAGCTGCTGGTGCCGGTCAGGCTGACCCGGTCTTCGTTGGTGACCATAAAGTCCCCGGTTTGGGCCGTTCCGTTTTTGTAGGCGGCAAACCCGGAACCGGAGAGGCTGGCCTTGGTGGTCGCCGAGATCCCGGAAATGGTGATGGTGTTGCTGCTGGCGGCGGTCGAGGCCGCTAGGCCAGTTTGGGCCGTGAACGCAAAAGCGGCGGGGGTGTCATCGTCAACCGGGTTGAGGACTCCGTCCCCATCATCGTCCATGTAGTCGCTGATCGAAGGGGGAGTCACGGTTTTGCCAGACTTGGCGTACCGGGTCGTTAGGTTGCCCGAGACGGCGGAGTAGGTCACCTTGCGGTTGGCCACGATCGCCGCCTTGAGGCTGGCCGAGTCGAGGGAGCCATCGGCGAGGTCGTCGGCGATCTGGTACATCCGCTGGCTGTAGGTGCTTTCGTCGTCATTGCCGATCACCAACACCGAAAGGGCCAGGAGGGTAGAATCGACGGCCACGGACATCTGTTTTGGTGATTTGGCCGGCACGCCTAGCCCGAAAGCGGCAAAAACCTCTGTTTCAGCCTGGCCCTCGGCGGCGGCGAACTTCGACCCGCCCTTGACCAGGGCCGCAATCCGGGGGCGCTCCAGGGTGGTGGCGATGTTGATGTGGACGGTTTGCCCGGCGGAGACGTCTGCGTAGGCCCGCAAGGTCACGGGGGAAACGGCGGTGCCTTTGACTTCGTGGAAACAATACCCCTCAACCTTGGCGTCCACCAGCCCCAAAGCGGTTTGGACGCTGAGGCTGTAGGCGCCGGTGTCGTCGGTGGTGGTGGTTTCAAAGGACCTGCCGCTTTGGGCCAAGGTGCTGTCCAAATCCTGGAAGGTGACGGAGCTGCCTTGGTTGCAAGGCCCGCCTTCGGCCACCCCGGAGACGGTGTAAGTGTCACTGCTGGCATCGGCGGTTGTGCCGGTGGAGGCACTTTTGCAGCCGGACAGGGCAAGCAGGGCCAGAGCGGCTAGAGTCAAGGTCAAAGATCGCATTTTTCCCTCCTTATCAATTCAGGTTGCCCCTAGGGTAGCGGGATTTACCCTAGGGGGTAAGTCAAATCTCGGTCAAAATCGGTCAAAATCGGGGCCGACTTTTAGGTCAGCATTTCGGGAGCAGCCAGTTTGTACATGGCTACAACTCCGAAGAAAATTCAAGATATGCGGTCTGGCCGTTGGGGTAAACATGGGCCGGTTGTTGTGGAAAAATGGCGGAGGCCGACCGGGTAAAGTTGATGACTGCGGTATACGGGCTGGACTGGGGGAGGCTGACCCCGGAGACCGCCTGCCCACCAATGTTTGGGCCTGCGACCAGCCAGCTGCCTACGGGACTATAACCAGTGAGGCTAGGAGCCGCCCGCATGGGCACAGGTAAGTTCAGAAAGATAAATGTCTGTGTGCCCATGTCGGCCCATCCGCTTCCCATGGCCTGCCCATTATCATCCTCGTAATGCCAAAAATACCGCAGGCAACCGGCCAATTCCTCGGCCAAAGACCGCTGCTCCCGCCTGGTGGCGTAGGCCCCTGGCTCCAGCTGGGGAAGGGTCCAAAAGAAAGACCAGTCGCCCTGCTGGCCCAAGCCGCCGGTTTGGGCATCAAAGGTCGCCCCGGCATCCAGCCAGATCCGTACCTCCAGCCAATCGGCCCCGGTGCCCAGCACCTTGCCGAACAGGCTGGGTAGGGTGAAGGTGGCTTGGTAGCGGGTCCAGTCTGCCCCGCCGGACAGGGCCAGCTTGGTCACGCCGATCCCGGTGACCTCCGCACTGCCGCCGCCGGTGCCAAAGTGCTGGACCGCCTCCACCGCCACCGACTTCCCGGCAACGCTGGCCTTGGCCCAAAAACTAAAGGTCGCTAGGGTGTTACAAAAACTCCAGACCCCTTCGATCCGCTGCCCCACCCGGACAAAGTTTCCGGCCCCGGCCACGGACGTGACCAGGGTCTCCATTGCGTACCTGGGGCAGCCGTCAGCGATCAGCCCCAGGGCCACCGCCGACTGGCGGGTCTGGTAGCTGGACCCAGAGGCTTCGCTGAAGTAGCGATCGGCTACAAATTTAATTGCGGAATGCCCCGCACCCGTATCCGTCCCCCGCTGCCACAGGTCCATCCAGCCGTTGTCCAGACGGTTTTTCCGGCCCCCCAAAACCTCGATCCGGCTGTCCTGCGCCGCCTCGGCGGGGCTGGTCAGCACCCCGTTCAAAAAGTAACTCCCCGAAAACCCCGGCCCTTGGGTGACGGTCAGGGCTGCCCCGCTGATCTTGGTTGCCTCGCTGTTGCCGCCCAAGGTGACGGTGCCGCCGGTCGCCCGGATTTCGCCCCGAACGTCGGCCAAGGTCAGGCCGTGGCCGCCAAGGTTGACCTCGGCCATAAACTCCAGCTCCACGGCAGCGGGGAACACCAAGTCGGCGGTCAAGGCGTCCACCCCGTCAACCCGCACCCTCGCCCCGGCAGGCAAAACCACTGGGGCCCCGGCTGCGTCTTTAAACACCCCCAAGGCGGAGTCGTACCAAATGGTGGCGGACTGCATGGAATCTTCCACCGCCACACGGGTCGAAAGGATTTCGTCTTTAGGGCTGGAGGTCCGAGACAAAAACCGGATCCAGCGGTAAATTTCCCGGAAAAGATGGTTGAAGTGGTCCCCCAACAGACTGCGAAAGGTTGCCGGGTTTAGCCCTACATCCGCCTGACCGACAGAAGGAGCGGTCACATTCGTTCCGTTTTCTGCCCAGGTAGGAACAAAATTGGGTTTGATTTGTTTGTTCATGGTTTGAGGTAAAAAGAGAGTTGCCTGTAAGAATCATCCCACCCAACCGGCAGGGATTCGTTGGATAAAAACTGAAATTGCGGCAGTTCCAGAGATTCGCCCTCAAAAACAAATTCGTTTTTGGGGCCGGTCGCTTCGCCGATAAAAGCAAACAAAAAACAAAAAAACACCTCCTCAAAAAAACTCAGTTCATGGGGCACAAACAGGTCCAGGGTCTGGTCGGTAAAAAAGGCCAACCGCATATCCCCGCCGTTTTGGGCAGACTTTTTAACCGTCCGGCAAATGCCACTCAGGGTCTCTGTTGTTTTTTGGTTGACGGTCAAATAAGCGATCATCTCCACGACCGGGCTGCGGTGGACCTCCCAATCGATCCAGCGGACCCGGTAGGCACCGATCAGCCCTTTAAAAATGGGGATCAGGACCTCCGGCTCCCCGGACTGTTGGTATTCCCCCCACTTCCCGCCCAGGGCCGCCCGGTAAACCTCGTCCGTCCGGCCACCTCTCTGCTCCTTGAAGTGCTTTCCTTCGAGGTCCAATTGTTTTCCGACCGCTTGGTCCAGGTGCAGCCCGTCCCACATCGCCGCAATCAGGTCCTCGGTCAGTTGCAACGGTCTGACCGCCGCCCGCACCAGCCCCACAAATTCCAGGTTCCCCTTGGAGGCCGAAAGTAGCCTGGATACTGATTCCCCCTGGTGGTCAGCAATAAATTTCACCGCTTCCTCCTAAACATGGGCCACCGTGATCCTTGGGGTCGCAAACACTGCGATCCCGGTGATGTCGATGGGGATGTTGGCACTCTGGGTAGGGGATGGGGCCGTCCCCACCTTCAACGTGACCCCCAAAATACCGGGGATGTCTGCCAGCGCTCCTTTGAGGTAGGGGTCCACCACAACGTCGTCCCCGATCCCCAGGGCCGAACCTCTGGCCAAAAGGTTGGCCTTGATCAAGTCGTCCCCTCCCGCCGGGTAGCTGGGGCCGGTTTGGATCTCGGCGATCACCCATATCTCCACCAACAAGGGCCTGGAAAACCGGACCGTCTGCGGGTACCCTTCGGAGTCGTTGACGGTCACGGAGGTGTTGCCCTGGAAGTTAACGAAGGTTCCCCTTTTGAGCCAAAGCAGGGCCGCAATCTCGGCCTCTGTTCCGCCGATCACGAAGAATTCCAGGCTGTGGGCCGCTTGCCCCCGCCCGTCCGCTTGGTCCGTGGTGTTTTCGAAATACGTTACCGCCGTGACCGTGGCCAAGTTTCCGATCTGGACATTCATTGCATCCGCCTTGCCGTTTCCGCCGGAAACCAGGGTTTGTTCCCGCCGGATCCTCAGTTCCGGGTCGGTCTCGGCCAAGCGGCCAGGAGTTGCGTCCAAGGGGTTGCTGACCCCGTCCCAGCCAAACCTTGGGGTGAGGATCACCGACAAACTACCAGCCGCCGCAATAAATTCACCGTGCTCCACCGATTCCAATTGGGCCACGTTGCCGAGGGTATCAAGGCCGGTCGGACCGGCACCGATCACCACGTCTTCAACGAGCCGGTACTGGACCCCGTTTGAGTTGTGGGCCACCAAGCTGCCCTTGGGGACCAGCGTGCCGGGGGAACCGCTCAGAAGCACAGGGGCCCGGCTACGAAGCGCCTTTTTCCGGTAAACCCCGATCCGGTGGGAGTTTCGCTCCAAGGCCTGCCCGGTGGACAACTCCGGGTCCAGGCTGTTGTAAAGCGCCAAAAGTGCCTCAAATTGCAGATACATTCGCTCGGACAACACGTCCCGAAATTGGCCGAATTTTGAGGTCGGAGTCAGCGCAATGTCGTTCCCAAAAACGGCCTTGAGGTCCGCCTCCAGTATTTTTTGCAGCACGTTAAAGGGCGGTATCCTCAATCCGGTCTCTAAAAGTCCGTATTCTTGCCCCTCAAAAATCAAATTACCCACCGTTTACTCCGTTGTTGTTGATCTGCTCTCCCGTGTCCGTGATCGCCTCAAAAACGACTTCTACCCTGCTCCCCTTGGGGTTGATCTCCAAACTTTTAAGCGCCGTCACTCCGGGGGTCTGCTCGATTGCGCTGCGGTAATGGGCCTTGGCAATGGGAAGGTTTTTCCCACGGGTCATCTCTTCGTCAAACAACGGCAGCCCCAAGGTCCGGTCCAAAAACCACTCCCCCCGGATCATCTGCACCGAGGCACGGGCCAGTTGGGCCGTGCATTGGGATCCGGATGCAAGCTCCAGGTCTTTGGCCGCACTTAAAATTAAAACAGGCCTTCCGCCTACGATCACTTCTTTGAGGTCTTTCACGGCCAAAACCGGATGATGATCGCTAAGGCGGCGAAGGGGCTCAGGTACAAGATAAGGTACAAGGTTTCCAGTTTCACAGCGTGATCCCTCCTTTGTTGATCGTTCCCGTTGCCCCTGGGATCATCCCGCCATAGGGGTCTGTTGGCCCGTTGACCGTGCTTGTCCCCTTGAGGCTTCCCACCAGGTTCTCCATGATTTTGGTCAGGTTCTTGGCCAAGGTGGCATCGCCGAAGGCGTCCCCTTTGACCCCGGCCAAGACGGTGTTGATGTCCGCTTCAATTTCCGAAAAGCTGCTGTAGCTTTTGTCTTGGATTAAAGTTGTTCCCGCCACGTTTAAACCAGGATTTGGGCCAACCGCAGTTCCACTAGGTCCAAAGGGCCCAGCGGTTGGTTGACCAGGTTGAGAGTACCAGGGAAGGCCACGCCACCCATCGCCACCGGTCCTTTTAGGATCGCCAGCAGGTCAGAGAGGATCGAGGTCAGATCATCGGCCCCGTTGCCGATGTGCAGCTTGGTCCCAGGGGTAAGGATCACCTCCAGATGGCCTTCGGCCAAAGAAGGGGTATGGTTGCCCTTGGTTTCGCCCTGGGGCATGGCGTAACAATCAGACAAGCTGTGCCGCCGTTTTGACAGCGGAAAAACCGGAGCTATCCCGGCCCCGGACTGGTGTTCTTCCAAACTTTTATTGGTGAAAATCAGGTCCACCAGATCCCCGACACCAATCGGCATCCGGATCATGGCTTTTATAGTCCTGGGGCTCCTGAGCGGCACCTCATGAAGAACCGGGGGAACCACCGGGAGTCCGTCTTCCCCTTTCGTGCCGACCGTTGGCTGGACATCCACCGTTCCCGAAGCGGCGTGGTAGGCCACCACCGTCGCCGGGCAGCTGACGTTTAGGTCGTCCATGACCTTGTCGAACCACCGTTCCAAGACGATCTTCATAGCGTTTTCGTTTCCAGGCCGCATCAAAACCTCGGGGGAAAAAAAAGGGCTTCGACCTCGCTCAACAGTTCTGCCCCGTGGGTGTCTCCACGGTGGGTTACCTTTGTGGCGGTGTAGTTTTGCCCGTAATGCAAGAGCGACTTTGCCACCACCACCAACGGAGTTCCGGGCCTGATCCTGGGGTCGATCAGGGTTTTTAGGTTACAACCGGTCCTAGACGGCTCCGGCGCCCCCAACAACCCCGTGTCGCTGCGCAGCGCCACCGGACGATCACCGTTGGGCATCCCGAACTGGGTCACCTGCATCTCCCCTTCACTAGTGACGGTGATCTCAAACATCCCGGACACGTCGGCCATCAGTTCCTTTAAAAACGCCTTGAGGTTTCCTGTAAAACTTTTGCCGTTGATGAACCGCTTCTTGACGAACGCCGAAACCTCCCCAAAAAAACTGGGTTGGAGACCATTTTTACCGGCCACCTTGTTGAGGGCGTCAATCACCCCGGTCCCAGGCTTAAAGGACTCCGTGAGCGTGTCCACCGCCAGTGCCCCGTACATCGTGGCGGTGTCAAAATATGTGACCCAATCTTCCCCCTCCAGCCAGCTCCGCACCTCGATGGATTCACCTTTGTACACCAGAGCCAACAGGCCCGAGGACTCGTACCCCACCTTAAACGCCAGCTTGGAGCCTCTTTGCAGATTGGCGTTAAACGGCTGGTCCACCGCTTCCCTGGTGTCGGGGCCCATGCCCCAGACCTTAAAATTGGCCCGGTCCAGATCCGCACCTATGACCTTGTTGATCTCGAACTCCACCCGCAGTTCGGTAAACACCAACGGCAGTCCCCCTCGAAAGGGGGTGATCTCCAATTCGTAGATCCAACCAAACAGGCTTGAAGGTTCCACCTACACCCCCTGATAAACCAAGATCACCCGGTCTCCAAAGGTTTCCGGGTCCGGGTCTCTGCCCAAGCCCTCCGCCCCAGGAGTCTTTGCGTCCAGATCAACGACCAAAAGCCTCCCTGGAGGAAGCTTGTTGTGGCTATACGGCTTTAAGAGGTCGTGACCGGATACCAGCCTGATCCCGGCCGCAACCAGTTCTTGTCCACACCACAGGTCCAGATAAAACCCGTTGTCCCTGTCGTTGCGCAAAATTTCAAACCGGTACATCACCCGGTCCAAGACCACGTCCTGGGCATAATGCCTCGCCCCACGAAAGACGGGGATGTTTTGGACGGTATAAATGGCGCTCACTTAACCCCAAAGTTTGAGTGGGACCGACTGCGGGGTTACAGCCCCCACTTCTTTGATCGGCCCCAATGTATCCTCTACCCCAAAACCAATCATGGTCCTGACCCCGAAGGCGGCCTTGACGTAGTTGATCTTGACCAACGTGGCGGTGAAGCGGCTCGAATATTCGTCCTCCACCTCTCTTGGAAACGTAAGCTCTTGGAAGAAATAGTTCTTGTACACCCCCAGGCTGGTGACGATGTCGAAAAGCTTCTTTTTGTTCCTCAAATCAATCAGATCCAACACCTTTTCGACAGACCGGCCCTCGGAGCTGTTCAGGGTCCCAAAAAGGGCGTTGACGAACTGGACCGGGGTGTCGGTCCAGATCCCTTCGATCTCCAAGACCGGCGCCAACAAACGGATGTTGCTGGTAACGGGGCTACCCTCCTCGACCGGGTGTTGGGCGATTTTGGAGCTGTATTTGTGGGACTCCCGGACCATGCCGTCCACGGCCAGCCGCCGAAACGGCAGTTCCGCCTGAAAACTGGGCTCAAAAGCGAGGAGTCCAAACATCAGGGCATCGCTCCCATCGAGTTCTTGTGCATCTCTTCAACCACCACCTTTTTAACCAGCCCCCCTACCTCTTCGGCGCTCATCCCCGAATTAGCAGTGATGCTGGTCCCGCCGATGTTGATCAACGTCGATTTCGACTGGTCGATGACCGTCTGGGGAGAGTTTACCGGGGCCGGTATTTGTGGCCCATAAGGGTTCGACCAAAGGTTTCCGACCACCGAGCCTACGCCGCCGATCCCCTCGGCGGAGTAGTTGATCACCCCCTCCAGGCTGGGGATGTGGAGATTTTTGATCCAGTCTGGCAACACCGAACTGACCAACTTTTCCACCCACTCGTAGGCCGCTTTGACCGCTTCTTTGACCGAATTCCAGAACTCCATGATCTTCTTTTGGTTCTCTTCGTCGTTAAACACCTCCCACAACAGCCATCCCAAAGCCACCAAGCCCACAATCAAGGCGACCACGACCAGGACCGGGACCTCCAAGATCGCCGCCAAAGCATGAAAGGCCCCCAAGGCCACATTCATGCCCCAAGTGGCAAGGGTCACCGCCTTGACCGCACCGTGGTAGATCCACAAACCTGCGGCAGCGACCTTTGAAATGCTTCCAACTTTTGCGAGCATCTGTAACCCGCCAATCACGCTAGGTAAGACCGCCAAAGCCGCCACCAAGCCAGAGACGGCGACCCCGGCGCCCACGATCATCGCCACAGCGCCAAAACTGTCGGTTCGGTCCAAAAAATTGTACACCCGGGTCAAGCTGTTGACCAAAACGTTCAAAATGGGGACAAACTCCTTTCCGAGCCTTTCTTTGATGGCCGCCCACTTGTTTTTGGCCCGGTCCATACTCTTGTCCCACTTGTTTTGGGTGGTCTGGTAGGTGTGGATCTCGTTTTGGGTGAGCTTGATGTTCTCCCGGAGCCACCTGTGCCTTGCCTCCAAGGAGGTGTTGGTGAAGTTGATCTGTGCCAACTGCATCCGCCGCAGCAGTTCGGGGTCCATCAACCCCTCTAGGCTGCCGATATTTCCGCCGCGGATAAAGTCGGACTGAGCCTTCATGACTTCGGCGAAACTTCGCCCCGAGACCGCCGCCTTTACAGTGGCGTAGTCCAAGGACTTGTTTAACCTCGTCACGTTGCGGTCCAGCTGGGCGTACTCAACCGCCGCCCTGGTGATCTCTTCCCCGGAGATGACGTTGTTGGTGCTCTTTTTGATCTTTTCGATCTTGGCTTCGACCTCCCCCATCCCCTCGGGGCCCAGCAAACCGGCCAAGGCGGTCTTGTCCTTTTCGATCCCCGAGGCAATCCCTACCGAATCAACGGAAAACTTAAGGGCCTGGGTGGCCCCAACGGCCCCGGCCACCGCTTGGATCGCTTGGGCAAGTTCCTTGGCCTTGTTCTTGGCGATCTCCAGGTATCCCTGTGCCCGTTCTTGGGATCTGGCGAACTTCAAGGCTTGGATGTTGATGGCTTGTTGGTGCCGCTCCAGTTTGGTCTGGATGTCAACCAGCCCTTTGGCCCCCTTGATGTTCATCTCCTGCTGGGTCTTGGCGGAGATCGCCGCGGCCTTGGCCGCTTCCGCATTCGCTTTGGACTCCTGCTGTTTGACCTTTACTGCCGCCGTTGCCGTTTTGAGCCTTTCTTGTTCGATCTGCTCGGCAAGCCGGGCCATCTTGAGCTTTTCCTGCTCTGCTTGGGCCTGCCCCCTAAGCTCTGCGGCTTGTGCCGCTTTGGCGCTGTTTGCTGCCTTAAAAAGCTCTCCATACCCGTTGACCAGGGTCCTGATCTGGGTGCGAACCTCGTTGGTCGAGGCCTTGTCCACCATGACCTTGATCTGGACGGCGTAGGACTTGAGCAGCTTTGATAGGTTGGCGGGAGTTCTGGCCACTGGGTCACCTTTGGTCGGTTTTTAGGCTGTAAAACGGCGTTTTTTGGAATTCCAGGTACAATTGCAATTTGAACACGTCTTCAAGCGTCAGCCGGGTCTCCAGGTCTGCTAGGGTAACGTTTGAACCTTCGGTGACAACCAACCGCAGCACCGAAAGTTCCTCGTCCCACGACTCGTTGAGCAGGCGCTCTAGTCGTTCTGATCTGGGGTTCCTGATTCCAGCTTGATCCCCATCCGCTGGACAATCTCTTTCCAGTTCCCTTTTTTTTTGAGGCCTTCGAGAAAACTGGAATAGTTGAAGACCAGGCACTCACAAAAAAGAATTACCGCTTCATCAAGTTTTTTTGAAAACCATTGGTCCAGGGCCTTGTCGTCCTTGGCTTGGAAGCTGGCCTTGTTTTTTTCCGCACCGTCTGCCCCCAGCTCGCAGGCATAAATCAAAGACCTACCCAAAACCCCCCAGAATATCTCTTGGACTTCCAGGTCGTCCAGCCGCTTCGACAGCTTGGTCACAACTCCAAACATCTGTTCTGGGTTGCCAAAAAGTACGTCCGAGACCCGGTCCTTTCCGAACTTCGCTTTTCCCAGCGCTTCCGAAAGTTGGGCGGTTTCCTTTTCGTTTAATTCACGGCCCATCTGTACGGTCACCGCCGTGATGAGTTCCTGGGCCCCGGAAAAGGTTTTGCCCCGCAAGGGCTCCAGTTTTTTGGCCAGCGGGCTGGATCCGAGCTGCTTAAAAATTTCCTCCCCCAACGCCTCCCCGCCAACCTTGTTGACAAAATAATCACGCAGATCCCCGGCGCTGGTCACGTCGTTGCCGATCAGGGCCAACTGTTTCAGCAATTTTGCCTTGTACGCCAAGGCCGCAATTGCCGGGAGGCTTTGGATTTTGTACTGGTTTTCCCCGATGGAAAGGGTCTTTTGAGTGATCACAGAGGCCTTTTTAGTTGAGGTTAAGAGAAAAGCTGACCCCCAGTTGGCCAAAGCCCAGTTGCCTGGAATCTGCCGCCCGGAGGTCAAGAATCGAATAATACACCCCAAGGGTGGGCAAGGGGAACCACTGCGCCCGCAGGTACAAAGGAGGGCCAAAGACGGTTTCTCCGTCCGCACCGGCCCACCCGGTGCCCACAGACAGCTCAAGCAAACTACCCCCTTGCAGCTTGGTCAAAAAACTGCCCCCACCCAAGACGGTCAGCGTCCGGGCCTGGGTCTCCACTTGGCCTTCTAAGACCGTCGTTCGGCTTTGCCCGTACCTGCCGAAGAGCCTCCAATCAGGGCTTAATCCGTAACTGACACCGGCCCCAAAGGCCTCAAAAAGATTGGTGCCCCTTTTTGCCCTTTGGGCCGGGGAAAGAATCAGACTTCCGTCCAAGGAGTAGTCCAAAGGCTTGGTCTCCGGGTCGGACAATGCATCGCAGCTCTCGGCCAGACTTTCTTTTGCTGCTTCCGCCGCACCACAAAAAAACCAACATTCGGCCCACGCCGGGGCCACACCTGCCAAAACAAAGGCAAGCAACAATAAAACAAATTTACCCTTCACGGTGCCTCAAATTAGGGTTGGAATATAACCAACTTTGCTGATCAAATAATACAACTCGAACTCCCAGACCAACTCCGACTCCCCGCTTTGGAACCCTGGGACCTTGGTGATCCTGGACTGGAGGGAAAAATAAAACCCTCCGCTGACCTTGTCGTGGGCGATAAACGGCAAGGCCGCCTTGCCGGTAAACTGGTCGGCCTTGGCTAACATGTCCAAGAGGGAGTTGCTTTCGGAACCTCGAAGCAGGGTCAACGTGGCTTTGGCCCTGTTGTCCCTGCTCATCACCGGGATCACCTGCCCGCCCAGGGCCCTTTTGGTTCCAAACCTGGGGGCTGCTGGCTCGATGACTACGCCTTTTTGGGCGTACCCTTTGAGGGGCTTACCTCCAAAATTGACTTGGAGTTGGTCCCCCCCGATGGTGATGAGTTCCGGCTTGTCCACGTTGTTTACCCTTGGGCGTCCATCTTCAGAAATGTCGAGGCAAACGCAAAGGTTCGGTCTTCCTTGGTTTTTTTCAAGTTCGCCGTAGCAAACTCACACAGCCATGCCACACCGGCCTTCCAGCTTTTTTTGTTCATGGTGTCGGTGATGTCGATCGCAACCAGGTCGTCCTTGGGGTCAGCTGCGTCCAACTCGCTCAAAAAAGCGATGCTGGGGCTGTGATGGGCCAGCACCAGGTTTACCGTCCCCGACCGGCTGTTGGCGTTGACCGTGCGGACCCCCACTTTGCCGTCTTCGCTGATTTTTACGTCTTTTTCGTACTTCCCGGCAGCCCGAGCGACTTCAATCCCGTTGAGCCCGCTCAAGGTTTCCGATTTGCCGTTTTTTACCCTGGTGATCGTCACGATGATGTGCGGAAAAGAGTCGGTCGCCAGCAATTCAGGTTCGTTTGGCATGTTTCCTTTTTAAGTGAAGTTTCCGAAAATGTTGACGAAATGGAAGCCCTTGGCTCCTTGGATCTGGTACTCAATCCCCGAAAGGACTTTGCCTGCCTCCCGCTCAATCTTGGGGACATCTTTGAGCTGCGGCACCTTGACGACGTAGTGGTCCCCCAATTGGGCCCCAGCCGGAAGCCCGGTGTCCGGGTAAAGGGCAAAGTCCTCGACAAAGGGAGCGGTCAGTCCTGCCGCCTGGGCTCTGGCCAGACATTGCTCCACCAGCACCTTGACCGCCAAAAGCCCGGAGTCGTCCAAGGTAAAGCGTTTTTGGCCGGTGATGTGAGCGTACACGTCGCCCTTGATCAAATTGGGCAGCCAAAGGCCCAGGCCGATCATCTGGTCGATGGGGATCCCAAACCCGGTGACCGCCTCAAAGAGGATGTTCCTGCCGCCTACGGCAGTGTAGTAGTTGCAGTTGGCCAGCTCCAGCGCCTGCGAGACCGATTCTGTGATCAACGTCTCGGGGCTCGGCTCGATGCCTCCTAGCGACTTGAAGGCCCAGTCGATCTTGCCCATCGGGAAGGCCAAGCCCATCCCGGCGGCCGCAGCGTCCGGGTAGGTAAATCCGCCGTCAATCGAAGCGTTCCCGCTTACATCGTTGGCCACCGCCAGGGGAGCGTCAAAAGTGAATTGGTCGGACTTGCCGTTGCTCTGGAGGATCACCTCCTTGACCGTCCGCAAGCCGTTAAAGGCAGCGCTGCTGCCTTCGATCACCACTTGATCCCCCACCCTGCGAAGGTGCTCTGCGGTTTGGTTGGCGGTAGTCTCGGTGACGGTCATGTTGGCGACGGCCGCCAAGGTAAAGGGAGTGCCGGGATCGATGGCCGTGATCTTCAACTCGTTGGCCCCAACGCCAACTTCCGCCAGACCGATGGCCCCAGGAAGCTGGTTAAACACGTTGATCAGCCCATCCCGGATGGTGGTGAACGTTGCCCCCACCCCGGAGTTGGAGGTGACCGCTTGCCCGTTGAAGGTCAGAGTGTAGTTGGTGGAGTCCAGGACCGTGTCCACCGCAACTTTGGCCACTTGCGCCACACTGGCGGCGGTGGCGGTGGCAACGCCAGCCGCAACCGTGATTTTGACCCCGGTCAACTTGGTACCGGACTGGTGATGCCAAAGCAGGCATGATTTTTTGTAACCCTTCAAAGCAAACCGGGCCTTGATGCTGGTGGTCACTTGCGCATCCAAGCTAAACGGGTCTTCCGAGGCATAAATACCGAACTTGAGGACCCTGGCCTCGATCCAATCTCCAGCCTCAAAAATATCCTCCCCCCTGGCGCCGACCAGCAAAAACCACTTCGAGTCCGCTGCTTCGGCTGCGTCCAGCGCCCCGGTCATGGTTTGGGCGAGGTTACGCCTGCCGATCTTCAAGGTTGAAACCGAAGGCACTTGTCCAAAGACCTTTGCCGCTACCGTCCTGGCCCAGTGGTTTTCGGGGAAGTCCAAGGCGATTTCATCTGGGTTGGAATAACTTTTGACCGTTTTCCCGTCCCAGTTGCTGGCGGTCGAGACATCACTAAGAAACAGAATGATGCTCAAGTCATCTCCGGCAAGTGCCGAAGGGGTCGTGCTGGTTTGGGCTTTGACGAATTTGGAGCTGTTCATTGGTCCTCTTAGTTGGCGTTAACTGCGATGGTCGTATTTGGGGCCGCCCCGGCCCCGGTTCCGGTCATTCTGACTTCGTTGATTTCCGGCAGGGTTTCCAAGGTTACCTCGGTGTAACTCAAGGTCAGATCCAGATATTGGTGCCTGACCCAACCGGAGGACTGCTCCTCCCTAAAATCCTGGTTGATCGGCCCGGCCAAATCTTGCAGGGCCAACCCACCGCAGCGCCCGGACAAAGGTTCTGATTCGGCCAAGGCCGTCTTTCCTTTTTCGGTTTTTACACCAGCGGAGAACCTCCTGGCGTAGTACCCGGCGTCTTGCGGCTGGTCGCTGTGGCTGACCGGCTTGTGGTCAGGGCTGTAAAAGTGCAGGTCGATCCCCAACTGTTTGGGCCGATACCTCCAGACCGCCACGGTTCCATCCCCGTTGCTGATCCTTTTGACCCCGATTTGGCCGGCATCATCGTTGTGGACCACGTAGAACAAGGTGTAAGCCTCGTTTTTGGGGCGATCCGCACCAACCGAACGCCCGTCCAGGACCCTATTTGGGGCCAACCCGGTCAGTTCGGTGATCCAAAAAACCAGCGAATTGATCTGCTGGCCGAAGTTGTTTTGCAATCCGTCCACCTAAGCCTCGCTCCAATAGCCTACAGCTATGTAAAATACGGGTTCCGCAACCGGTACCCGCCAAAGTTTTCTGATCTGATAATCCCGGCCCCGGTACCGTAAGGAAGCCCCAGACTTGACCAACGGGTCAAAGGCACCACGAAACGTCAGCCATTCGCCAATTCGGTCCCCGTCTTGCCTTGCAAATTTAATCTCCTCTGGGCTTGATTGCTGAGGCCAAGCGACCAGGGGCAAGACCTGCTCGCTCCCGGTCGCCCGGCCCTGGATGACCTCAACCGTCCCCGCAGAAACCAATTCGACCGGCACGGCGTTATCCAAAATCGTATCCAAGAACTGCGGATCTGGGGTCACTTTCTTACCTGGGCAATGATCGCTTTTTTCAGTTCTCCCTTGGTGGCGGCGGGGTTGGTTTGTCCGGCCATGACCTCCCCAAGCAACTGCCCTACGATCTTGAGCTCCTGTTCCGGGGCTTGGTTTTCCATCAAGTACAACAACAACGACTCTGCCACCTGGTCCGTCGTTACCGTGATGTGACTGGACTCAAGCCCACGAAGGAGCAAGGCCGCCGTCTCTTGGCGGATCATCTGGTCTTCCCCCCGCTTGAATTGTGCTCTGGGGCTTTCCTCCAGGAGGCCGATCTCGACAAACGGCACCTCCGCAAAACACCGGGTTTCCATTTGGTCAAAATTTTTGGAGTCCTCCTCGATCAGGACCTCAATCACCAGACCGCTCACCCGACCACCATCGGGAACACCAAGCCCCTTGAAAGTTCGAGGAATGCCTGCCCGTAGGTGGTTTGTTTTAAGACCTCTCCCGCCTTTGGGTTGAGGTTGGGCATGGTAAAAGTCATTGATTCTCCACCAAAGCTTTGGCCCGAAAGGCTCCCTTTGCCTTGGGCCGGGGTCCTGGTTTGTGCTGCCAGGTGGGCCGCATAATACAGTTGTGCTTCGTAGGTGAAATCCCCAAAAACCGAGGCCTGTACCTTCTTTTCGCAGAGCTTGAGGATGAAGCTTCTTCCCCCATACACAATCGCTTTTGCCAGGGACTGGGCCACCGTCGTCCCAGTTCCGGGGCTCACTTCAAACCAATTCAAACTGATTTTCCCATAAATGGAGAACTCGTCCGGGTACCGGCCCGGCTTGGCCTTGGCCTGATCAACCAAGGGCCTACATTCGTTTATGCCTTGGATCAGTCCCGCCGCCACAGCTGCGAGACTATCCTCGACTTGCCGCTGGAAGCTGATCACCTGACCCAACAAGGTTAGGTTGTAGGACGTGCTCCCAACATCGGTGACGGTAACCCTGGCCAGCAAGTCCAAGGTGAACTTGTCCTCGTTGGCCAGGTCCTTTTCCCCCGCTGCGATGAGCAGCACGTCTTCCCAGGTGATCAACAATCCCATTGGTTACTCTTTGTTTTTTTTCGCTTCGGCGGCGGATTTTGCCGCCTCCTTGGCGCTGGTATCGACTGCTTTGGCCGCTGCTTCCACCTTGGAGAGGATAGCCTTGGCCTCTTCAAAAACCGCCTTAAATTGCCCAAACTGTTGGAGCAGTTCGGGAGTCAGCCCCAGGCCTTCCAGCTTTTTGACCAACCCTTCGAGAGCCTGCTCCGTGGCCTTTTTGATCATCTCTTGCCCCGCAGGGCCTTGGGGATCAAATTGGGCCAGCTCTTCCGCCTTTTTGGTGGGGGAGACTTGCGGCTTTTTTTCCACCACCAGAAACACCCCTTGCTCACAAAGAACCTTAAAGGCCTTTTGTTTGGGGTCTTCCTGCAACGCCTTTACTTCGGCTTCGCTCAACTCCCGGCTGATGCCGGGAACGCCGTTAAAACTGGCCGGGATCACCAGCGTCACCTGCTCCGTTTCCTCTTCGTTTTTGACCTCAAAGAAAAAGCTGGTTTGGCTGGTACCGTTGTTTTGGATCACAAACATTTTGCTCACGAATCGCTCCTTTATTGCTCGTATGCCCGGAGGGCCGAGAGTGGGAAAAAGGACTTGTATTCGCCCAGTTTGAAGGTCCCGGTGAACTTGATCGAGGAACCTACAGGCTGCTGGGGAATCCAGGTCAGGTCTTGGAGGATGGTTGCCTCCATGTTTTCGATACTTTTTTCGTAGGCAATCACTTGGTCTTTGGCGTTGACCCCAGTTGCCTGGAGTTCAAAGCAGGGGTGAATTTCCCGGTACCCCATGCCCCCCAGCTGGTCGAGCAGATATTCTAAAACTCTTCGGTATTGGAAATCGACGATCTGGTTAAAAAGTGTGGACCAAATGTTGGGTGCCAAGCACAAAGCATTGGGGGAATGGTTCATCCCCGTGGCCATATAGACCTGGGTGATCAGGCTGTTAAAAAACTTAATCTGCTCTTCTGGCAGCATGGAGGCGATGGTGGTTTTCCCGCCTTGCGAAATTGCTGCCCCCGGCATGTAGGCGTGGTTGGTGAAGCCCTTCACCCCTTGGGTTGCATCCCCCAGCATAAAACGGGCTTGGGCTTTTTCCTGGTAAGCCCGATAGGCCACCCGGATCTTGCGTTCGACCTGGTTGATTCTCCCCGTGCGGGCCATGGCTTGGATGTCGTCGTAGGTCAGGACGAACTCGACGTCTTCCCGTTTTACGGTAGAGGTAAATTCCTTCACGATCACATCAATCTGGTTGGACTTTTGGCCGTGTTCCGAGTACTGCTCCTTGGCTTCGATGATCGGGAAACTCATCTCGTAGGTTTCCGCCGTCACGGCAGGGTCGGCCAAGTTATTGACCGGGAGGATGTCGGCAAAGTTGAGCTTTTTTAACTTTGCCTCCCGCATTTTGGGATCGAATCGCTCCAACGACCTTGCGGAGTAGTCACCCGGACCGTCCTTAAGGGGAACCATTTTCCCATCCATGATGACCTGATGGGCTCCGGCGGACCCGATCAAGACCTTGGATTGTTGGCTGCTTGTGGCAGTGAGGTTGTAGGCCAGCAGTTCCGCCTTGTTGAGGGCGTCCCGCAGGTTCTTTTGGGCCTGGGGCTCTTGCAGGATCGGCATCTGCCCAACGACTCCAGGAGTCTTGAGCAGCATGGAAACGGTGCTGTCCATCAAGGTTTGTTCCGGATGCGGTTTAAGAAATTGCATTGTTTACCCCTTGATCGAAAGTTGGATGGTGGCATATTCGCCCGCAACAGATACCCCACGGTACCAAGCGGCAACTGCGGAAACGTCCACGGCGTTGGCCGCTTGAGCGGCATCGTTGTGCAGGTCGCCGGGGGCATAAACCCCGCCTGCGGTGTGTTGCAGATAAACTGCGTCGCCCCTGCTGATCGGAGACGCTTTGGTCAACACCTTGGCATAACCCTGCCGCAGCACGTCGATGGCCTCCCCAACCGGGACCTTGGGCAGGCCAACTTGTTTGTAAAGCCGCTCGATCCTCGCTGCGGTGGCAATGACCACACCCCGGAACTGGGCCAGGGTAAAGACCGCAGCGGGCGTTTTGATTTGGGTCTCTTTGTTGGTCCCGCTGATAACGCCGGTCCCAAAGGCGATCTCCGCTCCCTCGACCGACAAGGCCTCAAGGTCCGGGACTTCGCCCTGGTTCAACAATTGCCCGGCGTAGCCGGTGGAAGGGTTGGCGTAACTTGTTTGCATCGTTCCTCTGGTAGGTTAAGGGTTGTAACGTTCTTCGTGGATCTGCCGGGGAGTTTTGGCCACAGGAGCGTCATTAAAGCCGGTCTGTTGCTGCATCCCGCCCTTCATGGCCTTGTTGATCAGAGCCATCTCCGCCGCATCCCTCAAGTTGGCCGTGGACGCCTTGAAGGCAATGTCAACGTGGGTTGCTTCTTGGTCGTGCTTGCTGTCCTTTAAGTGCTGGCGAACCGAAGGCAAAAGCTGTTCGATCACCGCCAGCTTGATTTCCATCGCCCCTTGGCCGTCTTTGATCTCGATCCTCAGGTTTTGAGCTGCGCCCATTGCCACCAAATGATCCTGGACCATTGCCGCTACTTCCTTTTTTGGAACCAGTTCCTTGGCCTTGTCTTCGGCATCTTTCAGCTTGGCTTCGGCTTGTTTGGCCCTTTCCTCGGCGGTCCGCCTAGAGGTGTCCGTAAGGTCAATTTGCGCCTTGATCCTTGCCTCTCGGTCCCTGAACACGGCAACGAGAGGCTCGACGGTGTCTTCAAACTCCACCTCCCTTTGCTCAACTACGGGCTTCCCGTCTGCCAAGTAAATGGGCAGGGTGATCTTGATTTTCACGTTTGCTCCTTGATTAGGTTTAGGTTCGCCGCCTTTTGGCGGGGTGTCATGGTCAATCAAAAGACGACAGCTGGCCCCAGCTCTTCCTTGGGGAACCAAGGCCAGGTGGTTCCCCGTCATACCGGAGCACCAGGCGTCTGCCGGTTCTCCACCGGAGTTTGGGTCGAAGCTCAGGGTCCCGTCTTGCAACAGATAACAAGCCTGGAACTCAATCGCCCCAGGGGCCCCGATGCTGACCTCCCGGTATTGTTTCCTGCCTAAGACTTCCTTGATCGTTTTTTCATCGGAGATGATCACCTCCCCCCGGAGGTGCTTGGTTTTTTCGTCGAACCTAACTCCGGAGGAAACGTGCCCCACGGCCCTGTCCCTGAAATTCCCGGTAGTTACCCAATCTACCCCGTGGTGGACGACCACCGGGACGTCGTTAAAGGTTGGAGCGGCATCTTGGATCGTCTGGTTCGGGAAGGCGATCTTGGTCCCCATCCTTCCGTCTGGTCTGCTGATCTCCGGGTAATCACGTACCTGCACACAGGTTAGGGCAACGGGGATCCGCAAAAACCCGCTGACCGGGTCTTTTTTGAGGACCTGCTTTCCAAGATCAACATAATCCAGCAGTTGAACGTTCACGCTACCTCCAACTCTGGGCTTTTACCCAAGCGGCCGAGATCGAGGCCAGCTCGTTGACCGGGATCCAAACGTTGATCCCGATCAAAAACAACAAAACAAAAGGCAAAGCCCGAAAGGACCGGGCTGCAAGAAGCCCAAAGTTTCTGGTCAAAAAATCTTCGAGATCCCCAAAGGCCTGGGGGAAAACCAAAAGAATGATCACCGCTGCCCCAAGTTCCGGCCTAGTCAGGGATTGCGGCCAATACTGGCCCAGGATCAAAAACACCGAGAGCGCCACCAAAACCCGCAGCAACAGGCCCACCGATTGGGCCAGTTCTTGGGGGATGTTTTCAGACCTGAGCTTGATCCAACCAACCCCGCAAACCCCCAACAGGGCGCCTGAAAGAACGATCCTCCAGTTGGACCACAGCACCCAGCCCTGGACCACGTCGTTCAGGCCCATGGATTGCCCACGAGTCGGCCACAGCACCAACAACAGCACCACCAAAAGCATCGCATACCAGTAGATGATCCCCCGAATTGCCGAAGCCTGGGTGATCCTGAGTTCTGGGGCCAGGAATGCTGCCTTGATGTTCGCCCAGCCCCTTTGGGCCGCACTCAGCCCTTGGAACTCCGGGGCCGTTACTTCAAACAGCCGAACCGGGGTGATCCCGGTCAGGGCGAACCCGGCGAGGATGTTGATCGAAAGCAGACTGAAGGCCTGATAAAGAACGGAGTTGGAGGACCAGCCCTCAAACAGGATCATGTAGCTGACCTGCGTTGTGGCTCCGGTATAGGCCATACGCATGGCCAGGGATAAATTGTTTTCCCCGCTAAAGAAGATCCACAAGCAGATGCTCAAGGCCATTGAAGCCACCACAAGCGTATCCATCCAGATCGGGGCCCCGCCACGAAGCGGAGAGGGCTCCGGTCCTGGGATCAAGGTCAGGTGAAGCAGACACCAATTGAGCCCCATCCACACCAGGATCCTTTGGGGGTCGGTAGGTTGGGTGGTCATGCGCCGCAAGAACTCCTTGAGCTTTAGGTTCACATCCCCTCCGGCTGTCCCAGGATGCAGCGGTAAGCGGCCTTTTTCCCCCCATCCAGCCAAGCGAACTTGCCGGACAAATCAGTACCGACTGGTAGTTGTTCCAGGGCTTTTCGCTTTTCTGCTTGGTACAAGGTGCGCTGGATCTGCTGGTCGTTTAACGTCCCGGTTTCGTATCCCCGTGCTTTGACGAAAGTCTGGAGGTCCTCGCCGCTTAGGCTGTCCGCCTTTTCGGTGACCATAAAAAACCGAGTCTCCGGGTGTTTGTGGTGGTAAAGTTTGTGGTCTGCCCCAGGGCCGAACCAATACCGCTCGGCAGTCCATTCGCCCTTCTCCGCCTGGTTGTAGCGAAGGCCAACCAGGGGGCTGCCGCTGAGTTGCTCCAGTTCGGCGGGGGTCCCCAATCTGCCGCCGGGGATCTGATTACAGACGGCCTCCGCTTCTGAGAGTTCCGCAGGTTCGTAGGGTTCGGAGCGAACGATCACCCCCGCACCGGTGTAGATGTAATGTTCCCCCAGGTCCTCACGGATGGAGGGGTCCAGGTCCTTAAAAAACGGATGGTCCAAAAACTTCTGTTCGTTGACGGCCACCTTGGAGGCCTCTTCCAAGGCTTCCCCACCTTCGGCGAGGATTTGCCTTGGGTTTTTGAGGGCATTGGCCGTTTTGGCTGCCGCTTGGCCCACGTTTACCTCGCTGTAAAGCACCGGCAACGCATCAGACCCGGTCAGGTGGGAGAGCACCAGCCCCCCGAACAACAAGGCCGAAGTCAAAGCGGTCTGCTTCGCCCCACTCAAGCGGGACCACCAAGCGGTCAAGGCCCCACCCTTGGCCACCCCGATGCCCAAGAGCGCCGCCACCAAAACCTTAAGCCCAAATGGAAACCCAGCCCAAAAGGCAGGAAGCAACTCTGACCCGTTTTTTTCCAGGTAAAAACCAACGGCGATGGCCGCCAAAAAGAGGCAGGAGAGTTTACCCACCCAACCCAGGCCAGACAACCAACCCACCATTTTGGAACTGCTCAATTGGTTGGGGATCATCTTGTTTTCCAGCCTGGGCAGTACCGGCAAGAGGGGGGCATCCTCAAACACACAAACCTCGACCGGCCTGCCCATCAGTTGGGGAGCAAACAAAAGGAACCACTGCCCATCGCCGTCCCTTTCAAGGGTCGGGTGGGGTTGGTTGTCGTAGTTGGTCAACCTCGCCTGGGGGCTGCCGGAAAAATTGCTGTGCACCGGGATTCTCAGGCTGGGGGGGACGGATTGGTGTTTCAAAACGAACTGGCTGCTCATGGTCCTCTCAGGCAGGGGTGGTTATTTTGGACAAACAAACTTCAAGCACAGAGCGCTGGGAACGGAACAAAGAAAACGCACCAGAGACCGCTCGGATCATAGCCTCTGCGGAATCGAGACGACCTTGCCATTGGTCGCACTCCTCCAAAAAAGATTCGTTTTGCGGGTCTTCCACCAAAAACAACTTCCCCGCCAAACCCGGTTCTGCAAGGCTGAGTGGGTCGGACCCGGAGATGGTGCGCACTTTGGAGACCAAAGACGGGAACCGCAGCAGGTCTTCTAGGAGGGTGCTTTTTTGGCGGCCTTCATAAACGCCGATCTTTTTGATCCCCCCTTCCTTGACCGACTGGCGCATCAACTCCAGCGCTTCGTCAAAGTGCAGATCCAAAGCCCTGGGCATCCTAAAAAAGACCTGCCCCTGGTCGTCCTTGGCTGCGTCGCAGATCCCCACCCGCTGGTCGAGGCTCGAAGGTTCCAACGCCGGAACCCAAAAATAGCGGTGCCACAAAAGGCCACGCTCCAAAGCGTTTTGGGCTACTGGTTTAAACCAACTTCGCTTTACCATCCCGGCGTTTGGGGTGATCGGGTTGCACAAAAACTGGGCCTGGTAGTTCCTGCGGTTCCTGAGTTCTTCGACCTTTAGTTGGTCCAGATTGTGGGCCGTAGGCCACAAAGGTTCTCCTACCCCCCTTGGGTCGCCTGAGTGCTTGGTGCGCACCGTCCGGTCGTCCAGCACTGCGGGCAAGACCAAAAAGCGATATTTTGCCTTTTGGCTTTTGGGGATCCTTTCGACCAACTTGATCATCCTTCCGGCGATGTCGTCGTGGTTCCACCTTGTGTGCATCAGGAGCACCTGGGGTCTCCCTTCGGCGTGGATCACCCGTTGGGTGATCTCTGCGGTGAACCAACTCCAGTCCTTTTCCCGGTTCAGCGGGTTTTGGATGTGTTTGTCACCCTTGACCGGGTCGTCAACGATGATCCAGTTGGCATGGTCGCCCGAACAAGCTGCCCCGGTGCCAAAACCATAAAAGGCCCCGCCGAAATTGTTGCGCCAATACCCAAGCGCCCTTTTGAACTCCGGATCCACTTCGAGACCGGGGAAAATTGACCGGTACTCGTCCGAGCCGATCTTCCGCTTCACGTCGGCGCTGAACTTGTCCACCTTTTGTTGGGTATGGCAGGCGGCCATAATCGTCGTGGCCGGGTCACGGCCCATCAACCAAGCAGGAAGACTTCGGCTGATCAATTCACTTTTCCCGTAGCCCGCAGGCATCGACACAAACAAAAACTCGAACTCCCTCCTGGCCCAGGCTTCGAGTTCCTTGGCCAAAAGCTCGTGGTGCCAATTGGGCACATAAACCCGGCCCAGCTTGCCGAACGTCCTTTTGGTGAACTCCAAAAGGTCGTTGACCGGGTTCGCCTGACTTTTTGGAGCGAGAGCCAAGTTCATTCCTGCGCCGTGAGTTTTGAGGTTTGCGGGCCCGGCGTGTTCAATTCGTTGAGGGTGTGACCGGGTCGGTCCAGGGTGAGGGTCTCCTTGGGTGCCATTTTCCCCGCACGGATCGCTTCGGTTTCTGCGTCCACCTTCTGGGCTTGGGACTGGATCAGCGTAATGTCCGCCTCTTCCTTTAGCCCCAGCTCACGGATGGTATTCCACCGGTACTTGATGCTTTCCGGGTCCACTTTGTTGACCAAACAGGCCAGCCGGATCACCCAGCTCAACACAGGGTCCAAACGCTTTTCCTGGTACCCCTCGACCCGGTCGAGCCAGTTTCCTTTGTCGTGGTAGCCAGAACTGGCGGAGATCGCCCCGCCGGAGGCGGAATTACCGTAGATGACCGATTCTGGCATATGCGCTGCGCCGGAGATTTCCTTGCGCACAACCCCGTACATTTCTGGCAGCCCCGTTATGGAAGTGGATATTTTTTCAAATTCCTCTTCTTCACCGATGGCGGCGATGTTGTGGATAGAAAGCAGCTCTGACAGCTTTCGCAGCCGCTCCCTGACCGCTGCGTCTCCGTTGGGCATGGTCAACATCTCGGCGAGGTTGCCCATCTTTAGCTTCTTGGTGATGAAGTCCTGGAGCAGACTCCCCAAGGTCTGGGTGGCCACCCCGTGGTTGCGGATCTCGTTGTTGACTAACTGCAAGACCGGATCTCCGGCGCCGAAATTTTGGGCCTTGAGGTGTTCGGGCAGGTAGTTCCCGTCCATCCCCCGGAGTCGGCTTTGGTGGCAAAAGTAGTTGAGCGTCTGTCCGTAGGCGGAAACGTCCAGGACCTGATAAAGCTTTGGCTCAAAAAGAGTGGTCGGGTCAAAGTAGTTGTCTCCCCAAAGCCTGGGATAACACCGGTATTTCCCGCCGATCACCCGGAACTTGACCTCTCCTCTTAAGTTTCTTTCGTCCAGAGGGTATTCCATCGACCGACCGTCGTTGCCCCAGGCAATGAGGTACGCCCTACCGTACAAAGACGCTTCGGTCCCGAGGTTTTCGAGTAGGGACAATACGTTCCACCGTTTCAACTGGGCCTTGATCCGCTCCAATTCCGCCGGGTTTTCCCCTTCAAGCTCAAAACCGTTTTGGGTCGCCCATTCAGGCAGGGCCGTGACAATCTTCCTGGCGACCCAGCTGCCCCGGAACATCCATTCCAAGGTTGGTTCGTCCAGAGTCCCGGACCAGGAAAAAAAGGTGATGGCCATCGGATCAAAGCCAGCAGCCCCAAAGCCGGACACGGGGTTAACCCATCCGTCCTTTAGAGCTACCTGGTTGCCGATGGCTTCCAGCACCCCTTTTTTGTCTGGTCCAGCAGCGTTCAAGCTTCCCCCGTGTGGCCAAGATGCATCTGCTCGGCGCCGATTTCCACCAGCTTGCGCAGGAGTTCCCCTTGGGACCGGTACCCCATGGCGGACCAAGCTGACCGGATCGTTTGGTCCAGAGTCAGGCCAACCGAGACCGACATCTGGTCTCCGTATTTTTTTCGCTTGCGCCGTCGTTTGTCGGTGAGGACAAAAGAAGAATTCATCAAACCTCCGCTTAAAAAGTTTTGCCTTAAAATACCATACGGTTAATATAAGGCAATTTTTTAAAAACGGTTTCGTGCAGAGCGAAGAAAGAAGGGGATTGGTGGGGTTTTTTCGTGGCCCTGCGGAACAGGAAACACCGTTCCGCAGCTTGGTCAGGTGGTGACGGTTTTGTAGTATTGAGCGGCACCAAAGCTCTCGGACCTCTGGCCCAAAATGTCGGCAATAAAGACGTCTTCCGATACCGTTTTTGGCCTGAATTTTTTGGCGGCCAGGTGTGCATATACGGACCGCACCTTTTCGACCTTTTTATCGTCCCCCAGGCCATATTTGATCCGGATCATAGGGAGGCAGTGGTACATAATATATTCTCTGGTGGCCTTCCCCTCCTCTTTTTTTTGCGCCATGGCATCCCGAAACTTGTCAAACGCCGATAAAACCAACTCCACCGGCGCAAGGACGGGGATCAAGATTTCCAGTTTCTCTACCGATCTGGTCTTCAGTTGCCCCTTAAACAGCAGCCGGTATTGGGCCGCAAAGCGGTAGGGCCCTGGGTCCTCGGTCAAGGTAAATTCTCCGGTCTCCATGATCTCCGCATTCCGCCTGCCGGTTGCGGCCATCAGGCCCAAAAACAGTTCCACCAAGCTTTCGGACTTCAAAAACTCAAGGGTCGTCGCCATGAAGTTTTCTTCGTCAAGCTCGGTCTGGTGCTCTTGGCTTTTGACCATTTGATTGCGGATCTCGGAGTTGAAGGTCTGGATCAATTCCGGTTCAGCCTTTAGGTACCGTAAAGCGTACCCGTGTGCGTTCTGTGGTTCCAATTTTTCCTTGAGCGCCTTGATCTCTGGGATCTCGTCAATTTCCTTGAGCGCCTTTGAAAGTTTGTCGGGGTTGTCTTTGTAAACCGCCTCGACCGCTTGCCGACGGTTGCGCTTGAGTTCCCGCCATTGGTTTTCTAGGGCCTTGTAATCGGGGCCCATCTGCTCTTTGATGGCGTTTCTGTAGGTGGTCAGGGTGCTAACCAGGTAGTTCAGGCTGATCGAAGACCCGTCCTCCTTTTTCCAACACCGCAAAAAGTTGACCTCCTCCAGGCAGATTTCCTTGACGATCTCCAAGTCGGGCGGGTTTTTGTTCAAAAACCGCAACAGGTTCCCGATCCGTTGTTCAACCAGTTCCTTTAGGCTCACTGTTCCTCCGCTATCCATTGGCTGATTGCATCCGCACTGCCGGGGAAGATCTGGTTGAGCACCAAAATCAGGAACAAAAGGATAATCCCAGCCAGGACAATCCCCCCCGGAAGGAGCACAAAAAAGAAGCTCCACAGACCAAAAACGATCTCCCGAATACGGTCCAATTTACCCATCACGGCTTCCTCTTCAAGACTTGGTTGAGAAGGTCCAACAGATCGCTGGACGGGTCCTTCGGTTTGGGAGGTTCCTCCTTTTTCGCCAGCAACCCCAGCAGACTTTGCAGCAATTGGTTGGGATCCGCAGACGGCTGGGCTGGTTTGGTCTGCTCCAACAGCAGATCGATTTTCCCCGAGACTTCCCCCACCTGGACCAACAGCTTGACCAGGATCTGGGCCAGGACATCAAAGGACGGCTGGGTCACTTCGGTGGTTGCTAGCGATTCAGCCTTTTTTTCTTCCACCCCTTTTTGGGCTATTACCGCATCCGGAGAAGCCGGGGCTTTGGCCTCCACCGCTTTGGGCGCTTCTATTTTGGTTTCCTCCTCTTTTAAGGCCTTGACCCTTTTGTCCTCTTCCCAATCCGCTCGGTAGGTCCTCAAGGCGGACGTGGACAGCTTGGGGAAAAAGTCTTTCAAGTCTCTGTTCTTGGGGGCTGCCTTTTCTTTTTGCAGTTCCTCCAACCGGGTAATTGCATCTTGGGGAAAGTGCGGGAAAAGATCGGCCAGCTTTACGTCCTCACTGAATTTCCAACGCTGGTCTGCAACGGACAACAGCCGAAACACCGCTTCCCGGTTCTGGTCCGGGTCTTTGGGCTTCCGGCCCCTCCCGTCCCGCCCTTTCTTTACCTGCATATACCCGGAACGGTATTGCTTCAGGGAATTGGGCTTTTCACCCGGGAAAGCGGCGATCAATTCTTCCGTAGTGCTTTCCGGGTTGTTTTCCAACCACTGGGTCACTTGTTTGTTTAGGCTTCCTTTTTCCCCTTGGAGATGTTCCTGCTCCTTGCCATTTGCCTGCCCGTATACGTTAAAGTAGTAGGTCACAAGCTTGGCTTGGTACTTCGGCTCCGGGAATTGCGCCAGGGCATCCTGCAACGTTGCTTTAGGGTACTTTGCCCGATATTTGTCCATCGCCTCTTGCGAGATCATCTTTCCTCCGGGTAGATCAGTTTTTTGGCCAGGCAGGCAGCTTTGACCTGGGCTGCCTCTTGGGCTTTAAAATCCAGGCCTTCTTGTGCGCATCGGTCGTCGATTTCTTTCATGAGCAACGTCCGGGTCAGGGGCAGCAGTTTGAGCCCCTTCACCCTTCCCTTCCCTTTCTTCTCCTTGTAGAGGCTGGAGAGCTTTTCAAAGCGCTGGACGTACACCAGGGGAAGTTCGGTCCGGCTGACCGAAATCATTTCCAAATCAATCTCTTGCGTTTCTGCTCTTTTGCTCTTTTGTTCTTCTGCTACTTTTACCGGCTGGACATCCTGCCCGACTTTGCCGGACAGCGGGTCCGGCGGCAGGCCTTGGTTCAGTGCATTTTCAATCTCTTCGGCAGTGGGCTTTTTCCTCCCCTGGAACCCGATCCTTCCACTGGTCTTTTTAGACTCCATGGACCACCTCCTTGATGAGACTCTCCACTTCCCCCAAAAGATGGTCAAATTCCTGTTTGGCTTTCCAGTCGTTTTCGATCTCGTAGATCGTCCGACCAAGGGCATAGGCAGTCCGGTAGATTTTCCGCTGCCGGACTACTGATTCAAGCATCTCAAACTCGGTGTAATCTTGGGTGATCACGCCCCTGATGCCTGCGGTGTCCCTCTCGTTGTGGTTGGTCGAGGCCATGTTGATCAAGACCTTGGTCATCAGGCCGGTGTTGGTCAATTTTGCGTCTTCGACGAAGTCGGCCATGTACTGCAACGTATCCAGATCCGGCTGGCTGGGGACGATGGGGATGATCGCCAGATCGCTGGCCAACATCGCTCCTTTCAGCTCCAAGGTTGCCCGGCCGCCTGCATCAATCAAGATCAGTTGGTATTTGGACTGCAAACCCCTAAGATCGCTGCCAATCGTCTTCCCGGTCAGCTGGATCGTCTGGATCTGCGGCAAACTTGGGTCTTCTTTTCTGCGGTCTGCCCAGTCACGGGTGGTGTGCTGCTCATCAGTGTCCACCAAAAGGACCTCATAGCCCTTTTTGGAGAGTTCCGCCGCCAGGTTACAGGCGGTGGTGCTCTTCCCTACCCCGCCCTTTCTGCCGCCGATGGTGATCGTGAAATTTTCCATGAATTTTTCTCCGTTGGTTTTTGTTTATTGATCCCTCTGTTGGGCTTCAAACTTAATTGCGATGTCCAGCGCCTCCCGCATCCCTTCGAGATGGTGTTTTTGGGCATCGTTTTTTGCCTTACGTTCTTGCATGACCATGAAGATGGCATCGCTAATTTTGCCATGGTGAATGTAGCTTTTTTGGGCTGCTGAACGCTGCCCTTTAAAGGTTTCGCTGGGTTCGCTGGTTTTGGTAGTCATGGTTCCTCTTTAGGTAAAAAGATGGTTTTATTTCTTGGCCTCTTCTGCTCTTCTGCTCTTCTGCTCTTCTGCTCTTCTGCTCTTCTGCTCTTCTGCTCTTCTGCTCTTCTGCTCTTCTGCTCTTCTGCTCTTCTGCTCTTCTGCTCTTCTGCTCTTCTGCTTAAAAGATATTTTGTTACTTTAATTTTGTCAACTGCTCATTTGCTCATTTGCTCATTTGCTCATTTGCTCATTTGCTCATTTGCTCATTTGCTCATTTGCTCATTTGCTCATTTGCTCATTTGCTCATTTGCTCATTTGCTCATTTGCTCATTTGCTCATTTGCTCATTTGCTCATTTGCTCATTTGCTCATTTGCTCAAAAATTCGCCCCGGCTTTCCATTTGTCAAGGCTTATTCCCGCTACTTTTAAGATCATCCCCTCCTGGAAAAGTTCCAGCCTGCGGCCATAGAGACCGGAGCGGTTCAGCTGGTCAAATTTTCTTGCTCTTCTGTTCTTTTGTTCTTAGGCTACTTTGCTACTTTGCTACTTTGCTACTTTTCAACCATTTACTCCACTCCAAGCTTTATCCCACTGCCCCTGTCTTAGTGAACAGAGCCTAGAGCATCCCTGGACTCAAGAAGACCTTTCTGTCATTCCCCATTTCTGATTCCCCAGATTCCCCAGTAAAAATACAGAGTGGGGAATGGTTTCATTTTTAAAAAGCTATTATTGTCATAGTATTATATCTAAATTCCCCATTTTCCCCATTTTCCCCATTTTTAAAAGTATGGCTTTATAGAGAACCAAGTTCTATTGAATGTGCGTTTTTGGATCTGTTGTCTGACACTCTTTTTTTTGAGCACTACCCTGTATATGAGGATAGTAGCTCGTTAAAGTGGGGAAAATGGGGAAAACAACTGCAAACATACGCCAGTAAACATTTTAGCCTGATTTTACTTCTGGGGAAAATGGGGATTATGGCCTAAAATTTTGGGGAAAATCACCTGGTTGTTTTGGCCGACGAACAATGGATATGATCAACAAAACCACGTCCACCAAAGGGAGGGTGGAAAAAGGAAAGAACAGACTGGTTTTAAAGTTGCGGCCAAGGATACGGCAGGCGAGTGTAATATTTAAGCCAAGAGGAGGTGACAACACAGTTCAGGGCTAAAGACCCTGATCTGTGTAGTCACTCCAACTGCTTTATTCTGTAAGGTTTGAAGGGTTTTCTTGCCTGGAATGCCCAGGCGGAAAGGATCAATAAGGGAGGTCTTTGTCTTGTAGTGGTCTGTTGGTTTGGTGAGCCTTCCGTTCCTCTTCTGTGGTTTCATCAGGGAAAAGGATTTCTATCGGGAACCAAAGGTAACGGTGGGTTCCATGGCCTTTGATGTTCTTCTTTTTGGTCGCCCTGACTCGGGCTTCTTTTTTTCCGGTGTTTTCGATCTCGGGAATGATCAGGTTTGCTTCTTTAAGCCGTTTGGCGTAAGTCCCCATCGTCAGTGGCAGTTGATTTCCTTGCCTGCGGGCCAATTCGTTGATCACCGAAAAAGCCGTTTCCTCGGTGATGTAGGCGTATAGGTCATCAACAAACCCGATGGCCGGGTTCCCCGACCGGTACCTAACTTCCTCCCCAAACCCTTGTTTTGCTTCTAGATCCTGGTGATACCCCAGTTGATTAAAATCCAGATCGGAGCCTTCTAGGCGCTCCAGGTGGGCCGCTTTGCTGCTGATTGCGCTTTGCAGGAGCCTTAGGTAGGTAGCGGCTTCGTTTTCGTCTTCTTGGTAGGCGGCCTGATCCGCTGCCAGTTCTGCGAGGATATCCCAGCAAGAACCTTCGTAGGATTGGCGGTCCTCAACCGTGCCGGAAAAAGCGCCTACCGACTCTGCCCAGGAAAAAAACAGGCTGACCCCAGCCATCAGGGAGGCGGCAATTTTAGGTGCTCTAGCATGGCCTGTGATGGAGACGCTTTCCAGGTAGCCCTTTTCCAGCACCCGGAGTTGCTCCTTGACCCAATCCATGTTTTGGGCCGACCAACAAATAAAATGGGATGCAGCTCTGGCAAAATCCCCTCTCTCGGAGGCATCTTGGAGTCGGGTCAATTTTTCGTTGTCCACCTCTTTTGGCTTCACCTCAATGGTCAGCATTCGACCCTTGAGGCTCTTCCCCTTGGGGATGTCCTCGCCGCTGGAGATCGTCAGGCCCCTGGGGCTCCAGGTACGTTTGGAGGAGGAGTCCGGGTTCAGTCGTTGTCGGCCCCCACCGTTGGCCTGTGACCTCAGGACCTGTTCTGCCTTGGCGTGCATTTCCTGGGCGTACTTGGACCCGATCCCAGGGGGGACAAAATCGTCGATGACGAGTGGAGCGTCTTTGGATTGAAACTGCATCCGCCCCAGGGCGTTTGCGGTTGATGACCAGTTGGCCGGGAGGTGGTTGTACTTGAACCCACTCCCGTAGAATCCTAAGGACAAAGCGGTCAAACAGCTCTTTTTAGATCCGGACTCACCGTAGTAGAAGACGGAGAAATCACAAGGAGACAAAAACGAAAAAAGAGGCCGGATGGCGGTACTCAAAACGGCGACCCCGAGGCGGAGAGGAAGGTCAATGAGCAGTTGTAGAGCGGCATTGGCTGCTTCCTTGGGGTTACCCACCGGAGCAGGGAGGTTGTAATCTTTCAGCTCATGGAGGCGGACTTTGTAATTCGGGTCGAGACCATTGGCAGTGATCCCGCCACTGTTGGTGAGATAGACCCAATCTCCGTTTTGGTTTTGAACCCATCCGGTGTACCCGTAAAAATTTGAGATGGTGATCCCGTCCTTGGCGCTCAGTAGCTGGATGGCTGTGCGGACCTCCTCTTTTTTCCGGGCATAGACCACGGCTCTTCCCCCCCATTCTTCGGCCACCCACTTCATCTCGCCGAACTTTGAGGCGGGGATCTGGATCCTCCGCAAGAGGGACTGGTCCTCTAGCCGCCCTTGCAGCACAAAATCACGGGTTTGCTCGGCCCCATCGTCCACTACCAACTCCTCCACAATCCGGGCACCGAAGTTGCTTAATTTTTCAGGTCCTCGGAGCCCCCAGTATTTGAAGGAGTTGTCCTCTTCAAAATAAGAATCATGCTCTTCTCTGCTTTGTGGCTTACGTTCCTTGGCTTCCGCTTCGGCCTTCTTTTGAGCGGCGACCTGGGTGGCCTTTTGGGCAGCGATGATCTTGCGGATGGTCCCGGAGCGGAGCCCGAGTTTTTTTAGGGCTTCGATGAGATCGTCGAAGAGCAACGTATTGAGCTTGTCGAGTTGGTAGAACCATTCGGGGTGCTCTCCCTCGACTAGGCTGGCCGGGTCTGACTTGGCCAAAGCCAAGATTTTGTTGTACAGGTTTTGCGCCGTGCTTCTTTTGAGGGCGGTAGTCTCTGCGTTGTCCAAGAGAGGTTTTTGGGGCTCTACTTTCTCCGCCGCCTTTTGTGCCTTCTGGGGTTTTCCTATTTCGATGAGACGTTTGTTGAGTATCTCCAGGTCGATCCCCCAAGACCGGGCCAACTCCTCAATAAAAAACGCCCGTTTAGCCTCATTTTTGATCTGCGAAGAAAACTCCAGAAACTTTGAGAGCTGGGTTTCCCTCTCGCTCAAGCCCTTCCCTTCGATTTCAAAAATACCGGTGTCGATCACATGGCGGTAGTCGGCAACGGCGTTTTTGAGCAATTGGTCAAAAGCGGTTTTTCCGGCCTGATCAACCAGTTCCTTTGGGTCCATTTGGTTTGGCAGGAACAGGATTTTACCGTCGATCTCGGATTGGATCAGCTTTTTGGCCGCACTGAGGGCGGCATTCTTTCCCGCCTGGTCACCGTCGTAGGCCAAAAACAACTTGCGGATCCCAAGTTCTGCCATCAACTCTACGGTTTCCACTGAAAGAGCCGTACCACAACTCCCGATCGCTTCCTTGCGACCAACCTCGTGTAGGGCGATGACATCAAGGTAACCCTCCGTCAGGATAGTCCAACCCTTTTTTCGAATGTGGGCTTTAGCCTGTGGCCAGCCAAAAAGGATTTGCTTCTTTTTGTAAAGCAGCCCGCTGTTGCTGGGGTTGATGTACTTGGGGTTTTTGTCCTCCACCTCCCTACCGCTGAACCCACAAAGCTCCCCACGGTGGTTGTGGATTGGGAACACCAGTCTGTTTCGCAGCCGGTCATACCAACTCCCCTCTTTTGGGCGCTGTTTAATCAGTCCCGCATCATCTTGTGCTTGGGTGGAGAACCCTAGTTTGGAAAGGTGGCGGTGGAGATTGTCCCAGCCCTGGGCTTCGGGCAGGGCAAACCCAAGGCCAAACTCCTTGGCTCGAGTTTGAGTGATTTTTCTCCGCTTCAGGTACACCTGGGCCAGAGGATGGGCCAGTTGATCGCAGTACCATTGCTGTGCCGCTTGGGCCGCTTGGCGAGCGGCGATTTGTGGTTCGGCAGCGGGGTCGGACAATCGTTTGGGCAGGTTCGCCAACTCTCCTAGGTAGTCGATTGCTTCATGTGGCTGGAGACCCATTTGCGCCTGGACGTAGTCCAAGGCATCCCCGTGGGCTCCGCAACCGAAACAATGGTAGGTAGGTTTATCTTTTTTGGTTTGGACTTGGAAACTGGGGGTCTTTTCCTGGTGGAACGGGCAGAGCCCCTTGAACAATCCTTCCCCTTGGGGCTTGAGTTCGGTGCTCTTGCCGATCAACTGGACCAGGTCGGTCCGTTTCAGGATTTCCGGGATGCGGTCATCGGGGGCAAGGGATGGATTTTTCCCTTGCTCACCTGAGCCGGATTTGGTAGAACTCATCTTGTGTGACCGATATAAAAACCCACGTGCTCTGCCAAGAAACCGTGGGTTTTTTTTTGTTTAAAAACTCAGGTCCCGAGCTGGATCTTGAGTTGTTGGTTGTTCCTCTTTAAAGTCCGTTTGACCCGGAGCACGTCTTCCTTCAAAAAAAGGTGGTTCCTCGCCCCTTGCGGCGCCCGGTCCACCAGCGTTCCCTTTTCGACGAGGTAGCGGATGTTGCGGTCAGAAGTCCCGCATTCCTTCGCTGCCTGTGCTGTGGTCATCAACTGGTCGATCATGGGGGTCCTTGGTTCGTTTTACCTTCCTTTATCGGAAACAAATTATCCTGGCAAGATAATTTCCGATAAGGGAAAAATCAGGAACGGTACGGCACCCAGCCGTCAAAAGCCAAGGCCTTCTCCATCGTGGAGAACGCCTTGGACACCCGTTCCTTTTGGCGGCCACAAAGCTGGCGGAAGGTCAGTCGCCCGTTCTCTTCCTTGGCGTAGATCGCAACCTTGCGCCGATTGGAGGTGACGTACTCGATCCGGGCTTCTTTGACCGGAGATTTGTTGATTGCTTCAAGTAGTTTGGCCATAAAAAATCCACAAAAAAAAAGGCCGAGAGAAAGGGATGGGCTCCGGTTTTGGTGGACCGGCAAATCCGTTTCTCTCGGCCTTTCGTTGCGGCCTTTGGTGGGGCCTGAAATTCCGATGCTTTTCACAAACTCCTAACAAAACCCAGGAGGCTTTGCAAGTTATATTACGGTAGATAACCCGGTAGGAATCGGCCAGAACCGCCTGCACAATGGCGTTGATAAAAAACAGGACCCCCGCAGCGAGGTCGGAGCCCAGGCGCTGCTCTCAGTCCGCTGGAGGGAAGTTCGGGCAGGCGAATAAATAGGGTAAAAACCCTATTGGACCTATTCGGCCAAAGTCGGTCAAAATCGGACCTTTATATTGCAGTACATTAAATTTGAATTTATAGACTGGGGCAGTTGTCAATCTTGGTTGACAAGGACCGGTTGGGCTGGAACCCATAGGTCCCCTAGGGGGCAACACCCTAGACCAAATGCTGGAGAGAGAGTTTTCCCCGCTCTCCAAGCAGGGGCCCGGTTGGGGGCCGCTTGGGTCCGGATATCCGGATGTTGCCCCTGCGGGGAGTTCCAGCTCCGTCCCCAGCCGGGCCTTGTCTCCATTTTGGAGCGGAAGGCGATGGGTTGGGAAATGTTTTTTGTTTTGGTCGGTAATCCGGTCCGCTTAGGTCGGTTTTTTGGCTTTTTTGCGGGCGACCAGCCCTTCTTCGACCAGGTAAAGGATCCCCTTTCGCCTGCGTTCGCTGCGGCTGGCGTAGCCCAGGCCCTGGCCCAGGGCTTCGATCTCCCTGGCGTGCGCTTCCAGCAGGTCCAGCATCAACTCGGCCGCTTCCCTCGAAAAACTGGAGAGAGTCCCTCCGTCCGCTTTGACAAAGGCGGTCAGCCGTGCTCGGAGTTCATCGTCGGCACGGTAGGACAGGGTTTTTGGCTCAGGGGGTGGGTTCGTCTTCATGGGGCCAATAAAGCAAAAATTAGGGGTATAAACAATGTTTACAAGGTCCACAAAATCCACAAAATAGGCCCCGGCCCTGGCTTTGTCAGCCTTCAAAGCTGGCCTTTCCCAAAAATCCTTGACGGCGGCGAAAAAGTACAGTACTTTAGTCGCCAAGACGTACCCCTGGTGCGCTCGGTTCAACATCTGGGATTGGAGAGGTCGGCTGTAATCGACCTTTTGGGAGTGATTTCCACAATTGTTGCAGGTGTTAGGAAAGGAGCCCAGGTTTTCGGCAAGGTGGGGACTAATCACCCCCGCCCTACGGTGTTACAGCACCGCCGAGGACCTGGGCTCTTTTCTTTTGGACCTCCAGCCAAACAAAGACCCCCAGGCCCTTGGCGGCAAAACACCTGCCCGAACTTCCCTCCAGCGGAAGGCGGCATGCAACAGAACTCAAAATCCAATACAGTCCCCCGTCTGGTCCTGATCGGCATCCGCCGCAAGGGCCAGCCAGGCTTCACCCTCTCGGCCAAAGCCAAGGGGGCCGCATGAGCCAAACGATCCAACAAGTGGACTTCCACGGCCAGTCCGTGACCTGCCTTGAGACCCCCGAAGGGGTCTTTGTAGCCCTCCGTCCAATCTGCGAAAACCTGGGGCTGAGTTGGTCCAAGCAATCGGAACGAATCAAAGCTGAAGCGGGTCGGCTAGGGTGTGCACTTAAGTGCACACCTTCAGCTGGAGGTGAGCAGATGACGCTCTGCCTCCCCCTCAAGAAGCTCAACGGGTGGCTGTTCAGCATCAACCCAAACAAGGTCCGTCCAGACCTGAAAGACCGGCTGATCCAGTACCAAGAGGAATGTTTTGAGGTTCTCTACAACTACTGGTTCCACGGCGAGGCCCTCAACCCGAGGATGGGGGAGGAGCGGGAGGATTGGAGCCACGAACACATCCTGGCCCTGATCCGGGAACAGCGCCTGGGCTCCGACTTCGCTGCGGGGGTCCTGGTTTCGATTGGGGTCAGTCCAATCGCAAAGGGACGGGTCCCGGTTGGCAAGCTCCGGGTTCGGCCCGAATCGGAAGTGAGGATCCTGGAACTGTGGACGGAGTTGGTCGAGTCGGGCCGCCTGGCCCAACTGCACGACCCGGCTCTGAACGAATACTATCCGGGGGGGATCAACATCCCTGTCTCTGTGCTGCAAGGGGTACTGTTACCGGCGATAGGAAAGGCAAAGGGTTGGCAGACCAAGGTGGTGGCCAAAAACAACTACGGAAACATCCGGAGCTACTGTTTTCCACCGCTGGAAAAGCTGAAAGAAGAGTTGATGCGCTTCAAGGCAGGTTGGGGATGAACATCAAACACAACGGCAATCCGGGCGAACTCACGTTGATGTTGAAGGTGTTCAAGACGCTCTTGGGGGACTGCGCCGATTCTGCAGAAAAGGCGGGGATCAACAAGAGCCAGATGGTCCTGACGGAGAAAAAACGGGGGCACGTCCTTGCCCTGGAGGCGGCTAGCAACCTAAAAACCGCCGCCGACCTTAGAAAGATTTCAGCCTCGATCACCGTCAAGCGATTGGAGACAACACTTCGGGACTGCCTCATAAACATGGAGGGAACCGAAAATGAAAGCTAACGCCCTACTGTTGGCACTGCTGCTGTCCTTGGCGGCGGCCCCTGGGTTTTGCGGGGGGTTGCGGTTGGAGATGATCTCCCGGCTGGAGCCGGGGGACACCCCCCAGAAGATCGAAAAAAAAACGGGGGTCCAGGTTGCGCTCCAAAGCAAGCAGGGCAGGAGTTTTCTTCTGTTCCAGGGCCGGGACTCGGTAAACCTGCTGCTGGACCCTAAATTTGAGGCGGATGTTTTGCGGCTTGAGTTTTGCGGACCGGAGTCGAAGCTTTGTTGGGTGTATTTTAACGGGCTGTCCTTTTTTGAGGCAATCGACAAAAACGACCTTTGGGCGGACCGGATGATGGCCTCCAACCTGGATGAAAACATGCACGGCCTGCAAACCTGTTTTGGGGTGATGTTTTACGACAAAAAACAAGAGGAAACCCAGTTCTTCCTGGTCGGCCACCCTATTTATCAAACGGTCCTCAAAAGCTACCTGAAGGCCAGGGATCAGGACCTGAAAGAATTCTCCGGGAAGGTACAAAAAGCCCGCCAGGAAGGAGAGGATCACATAGCCAATGCTTGGGGGGTGATCCTTGATGGGTTCAAAAAGGACCCCTTGGCTGGTTGCAATTGAGGTGCAGGATGCAAGAAAACGATTCACCTATTCACGGCGGCAAGATGAACAAAGAATCAAATTTCGCCAGCCTGGGCCAAGGGCGGGTGTTTAAGGACCTGGGGCTGTTTGGCGGGTCGGCGGCGGTCTGGGCCTTGGAGGGCGGGGAGTATGTTTTAGTTGAGCGGGACGATCTGCACCAGGAGCCTGCCCAGACCTTTCCCGCCCCGACGCTGACGGAGATACTCGGCTGGTACCACGCCTGGGAAGAAGCGGGGGGGAACCTCCTAGAAAAGAAATTTCGCCGTTTTTTCGGCGAAGAAAGCCTCTACGGAGGCATGGAAACGGCGGCTCGGGGGATCATCCTCGCCGCCAAGAACTAAGGCCCTGTGGGCCGAAAGATTCAAACAACTTTTTGGAGCAGACGATGGAGTTTAAATTGGAAAAATTTGAGGTTGCAGCCCTGTTGAACCACATTTTTGAACTAGGGATCGACCCCGAGCAGGCAACGCCAGTTCTGGTGAATGAGGCTTTGTTGGGAAAATACACCTGGGTGGAGCCTTTAGTCGAACAGATGGTCCCAAAACTGATCCGTGGCCTGCTCGAACTGGCAGAGGTCAGCTACAGCAACTCCCGTAATGCATTTACCCTTGGCTTTGGGATATCCGAACCGGACGGGCAACACGGTGTGTTCAATGGCAAAAAGGACTTTACCGAACGCATCCTCCAGCTGCTGCATGAACGGGTGCTGGAAGCCGGGAAAATGGAGTTCAACTATGACGACCTAGATCAGCAAGGATACACTTTGATCACTTTGCCGAAAAAAGAGTACGAGGTGTTTAAGAGTTGGGGAAAAAACTACAAGTCCGTGGAATGCATCCAAAATGAGGTGGGCCAGATGATCAAAACTGACTTGGGGAATGAGGTGGGCCAGATGATCAAAAATGACTTGGGGGACTTGAAATGACCCGAGAAAAACTTCTGACCAGCCTATTTTTGTTGGCCTTAGCCTTCGTCACCGGGGTGGCGAAGGGCGTGACCATCGAGATCCCCGAGGGGGACTTTAACTGGGTGCTCTCGCCTAAGGAACTGGACCGGTCGGAGGCCGAAACCTATTGCAGTACCACCAGGTTGGCCCCGTACCGTCTCGAAATAACTAGGAACAAGAACGAGAACGGGAAAACAGTTTTCAGGCGTGTTTATGGAAAAAGAGCCGTAGGCGGTTGGCGTGACTTTTACGTGCAGGATGCAGACGCACTGAAAGAAGCGTTTGCCGTGGAAGACGAAAAAACCTTTGATGCGGAATTGCAGGACGGATCCATCCAGCTTTGGGTTAAAAAAAGAGACGCTGCTCCGGGAGAGGAAATGATGCTGCGACTCCCGATGTCCTTTGTCGATTTTAGCACCGGCCTGGGCCGGATCATCTGCGTCCGTGGACGACTCGCCGAGCCCAAAAGGGAGGCCCCCGAGTCCGAGCAGGACGCAACCGGGGACGCCCTGATAAAATCAACCCAGAGTATGAATACTTGATCCGGGTTGTTGATGCTGTACAGGGTGCTTTAAAAGAGCGAATGACCTCCATCGAACAGTACGGCTTGGATAAGCCAGAAACCCTTGAAAAATTGGAGAATGGAAATGAAAGTCCTTAGCGTCCGTTGGCCTTGGTGCCTGTTGATCCTCGCCGGTGGCAAGGACGTTGAAAACCGGAGTCGGGCCTTGATTCGGCCTGAGAACATCCCCGCCGGGGGGCTGGACCTTTTGATCCATTGCCCCGCTTCGTCTGGGCCTGACCTGGACTGGTGGAGAGGCTTTACTTATTGCCCGGTATCCAGCGTGAGCGAGGAGTGGCAGAGGATCGAGCGAACCATCCTGGAGCAGGTGCAGGCCCTAGAATCGGCCAGGGAAGCGGCAAGGCCAAAAAACGTCCGGCCATTTAACGAGGCAGCGGCAGAGGCCTTGGACGCTCCAAAAGAGCGTGACCCGTTTGTGATTTGGGAAGCGGTAGCCGGGCAAATCATCGGCCAAGTCAAACTGGTTGGGGTTGAGCGGGACAGCAAAAGCCCGTGGGCTCAGGATGGGCAGGTCCACCACCTTTTGGCCGAACCCCAACTTTGGACCCCGGACCAGTTCATCCCGGCGAGAGGTAAGCTGGGGCTTTGGGAGTACCGGCCATGACCTACGTTTTTGCACTACTTTTCGTTGTTTCAATCATTGCAAACATTGCAACCGTGGTTTGGTACCGAAGGAAGATGCGCTTCCACAATCGGGTGATGCAGTGGCTTGAATCGAAGATCCCAGAGGTCCGCTTGATGCTGATCGAGGAAGCCAGAAGTTCAAATCCTTTTCAGATCGGTAAATAATGAACGCCCCCACCCGTCCGATCCTGCGGTACCACGGCGGCAAGTGGAAGCTCGCCCCCTGGGTGATCGAGCACTTTCCGCCGCACCGGGTTTATGTTGAGCCCTTTTGCGGGGCCGCCTCGGTGTTGGCGCAAAAGCCAAGGATCAACCATGAGGTGATCAACGACCTGAACGGGCGGCTGGTCAACCTGTTCCGGTTGCTCCGGGACCCGGCCGCTTCGGCCAAGCTGGTGGAGTTGGTCTACCTGACCCTGTACTCCGATGCCGAATACCGGCTGGCAACCGAGCCTGCAGACGACCTCTTGGAGGATGCGAGGCGGTTGCTGGTTTTGGGTGGGCAGGCCTATTCGAGTTGTGCTGCCGCTGGAGGGAGTTCTGGCAAGTTGACCACCTGGAGGAGACGGATCAGCGAACGATGTTCCGGCCCGGCTAGCACCTGGGCAGACCTGCCAGAGGTGATGCTGGGGTGGATCGACCGGCTCCGGGGGGTGAACGTTGAAAACGATGATGCCCTTGCGGTGCTGAAGCGTTGGGATGCCAAGGACGTGCTGTTTTACGTTGACCCTCCATACCTTGCTGCAACCAGGAACAACAAGGGCCGGGGATACGCCCACGAAATGACCGATGACCAGCATTGTGAGCTGGCCGCAGTGCTGCACGAGGCCAAGGGGATGGTGGTCCTGTCCGGCTACCACTCGGCCCTGTACGACCGTCTTTACAAGGGCTGGAGGCAATTTGAGACCGATGGATTTGCCGACAAGGGCGGGAAACGCACCGAAGTGCTTTGGCTCAACCCCGCCGCCGAAAGGGCGCTGAGGGCTGGGGCGGAGCAAATGGAGATGTTTTGATGGGGATTAAACGTAGTTCAGTGCCGAAATGGATGAACCAATTGGTGGACACCCAGCCGGTTATGATGGATGGGAAACTTGTTTTTGCAAATTTCCCAGTCACGCCTAGACACAGGCTCATCATGGTTTGCGGCCAAGCTTGGTTTGATTCGAGCGGGATGAGAGCCATTAGCGCAATGAATTGCAGGTTTGAAAATATTAGGGAGCACAGGTGGGAGTTAATCTCCCCGTTTGAACGGCAAAAAATCAAAAACGAAAGAAAATTTGAGGTCCCCAAAAATGTACACGTGGTACAGAAAATTGATGACCAGAATGCAACCCAGAGCGAACCAGCAAAGGCCACAGGAAAGGTGCTTCAGTTCAAAAATACCCGCTAACATGGAGGTGTTTTGATGTTCAAACAAACCACAATCGCCCTGACCGGCGGGGCGGCGATTTTGTTTTACAACCTGGGCGGGGAATGGACCGCTTGGGCTCCGGTGGTGGGTATCCTGGGGCAGCCGTTTTGGTTGTGGGAAACCTGGAAGAGCCGCCAACTGGGGATGTTTGTGTTGTCGGTTTGGTACGCCGGGGCCTTTGCCTACGGGATCTGGAATTTTTGGGGGTAGGGGTGGAAGATGTGGAACATCTGGCGCAATTGGTTTGCCACGTGGTGGGGCTGGTGAAGATCCCGACCACGACCGAAAAAGCAGCCCAAGACGAGATCGAAGCGATACTGAGCGGCATTGGAATCCCCTATCAAAGGGAATACAAACTGTCAGCGGCGGACAGGCCTGATTTCATGGTGGCCGGGTCCGTGGCAGTGGAGGTCAAGGTGATGGGCAGCGAGGGGAAAGTGCAGATATTTAACCAGCTCAAGCGCTACGCCATCCACCCGGAGGTCAAGGCTTTGGTGCTGATTACAGGGAAATCGATGGGGCTGCCAATGGAGATCGAGGGCAAACCGGTTTATTTTTTAGCGCTGGGAAAAAAATGGCTGTAAAAACCTATGGATCGATAGAACACAACGCTTGGGGGTGGGAAATCACGGCCATGGAGCCCCAGGTTTGCATTCGGTTTAAGGCGCTGTTCCGCTCGGTCCCGAGTGGGTCCAGCTTGCCCTATTCTCTTGCGGACACTGAAGCGAATGGGATGGACCTGGAGTGGTTTGTTCAGCGTTATCCGCTTAAAATTTCCAAAGAAGATGCGGCGAGGCTCAAAGGCCGGAAGAAGGCGTTTCTTTTGGGGCAACAGACAGCGGAGGCGATCTTTGCCCCTGGGTACAGCCCCAAGGTGGAGACCCAGAGGATTCGGGAGGGCCAATCCCTGCGGACCTACCAGAACCAAGCGGTGGAACTGGTCCGGCAGGTCGGAGGACTTCTTTTGGGGGACGAATTGGGCCTTGGGAAGACCGTTTCTGCCATTGGGCTAATGGCCCAAGAAGGGGCGATCCCGGCGGTGGTGGTCGTGCAGGCCCACTTGCAGCGCCAGTGGGTGAGGATGATTGAGCAGTTCTCCCACCTCCGGGTCCACGCCATCAAAGGCGGTCAGCCCTACCCTCTGCCCAAGGCAGACGTGTACGTGATCCGCTACATGTGTTTGGCTGGGTGGGTGGACGTATTGGCCCAGGCCGGGCTCCAAACATTTGTGGCAGACGAGGCCCAGGAGTACCGAAGAGAAGGGAGCACAAAATACAGGGCGGGAACAACCGTTGCGGGCGTATGCCGCTACCGATTAGGGCTTTCGGCGACCCCAATCTTTAACTACGGGGACGAGATTTATTCGATCCTCAACGTACTACAGCCTGGAGCATTGGGCAGTTTTAGCGAGTTCGTGAATGAATGGTGTACCAGCATTGGGCAGGACAAATTCAAAGTTAAAGATCCCGAGGCGTTGGGGGCATACCTTCGGGAGGCTCGGCTATTCTTAAGGCGGGAGCGAAAAGACGAGGAGGTCAACCTGCAACTGCCGAGGGTCGAAAAGATTGAAGTGGAGGTCGAATACCAGGAAAAGGAGGTCAGGGCCCACGAAGAACTGCTCAAGACCCTGGCGATCCAGACCTTGAGTGGGGAAAGCCTCATGGAGCGGGGACGGGCGGCGATGGAACTGGACATCAAGATGCGGCAGGCGGCGGGTCTGGCCAAGGCTAGGCCGGTGGCCGCCTTTGTGCGGGAGATGTTGACCGAGGAGCCGGACCGGCCAGTGGTTCTGGTTGGGTGGCACAGGGAGGTTTACCGGATATGGCTGGAGGAGCTGGCCGATCACTCCCCGGTGCTGTACACGGGGTCCGAAAGTTTGGCGGCCAAGGACAACAGCCTGGAGGAGTTTATCTCCGGGCGGACCAAGTTGCTGATCCTCTCCTTGCGGTCCGGGGCCGGGATCAACGGGTTGCAGGAGGTCTGTAACAATTTGGTTTTTGGCGAGCTGGACTGGAGCCCCGCCGTCCACGAGCAGGTGATCGGGCGGCTGCGTAGGGACGGGCAGAGCCAAGTGATCACGGTTTTTTTTATGACCACCAACTACGGGGCCGATCCGTTGATCATCGACCGGCTGGCGATCAAAGGGCACCAAGCAGAGGGGATCACGAACCCCTTTGGGAGCGGTTCCGGTGGTGGGGAGATCAAGGAGAAAAACCTAAAAGAGGTCGCCAGGGAATTCTTGGCGGCCAGGGGTATCAAGCTACCTGAGAACCAGGTGGATGAAAAGAGGGCCGTTGAACCAGCCGAAGCGGCAGTGGTGCAGTTGGAATTCTAACAAACAAAAATAAGGCATAATCAAATAAAGCCCAGCAAGTCATATACTTGTCTGGGCTTTTTTATTGCCATGGAATACGCAATAAATAAACAAACTAATATTCGCAAAAAAAAATAATTATATTTAAATGAGACAAGAAATATATTCACACAAAATGAAAAATAAATATGAGGCAAAATATTAAATACGGCAAAAATGGCAAAAAATTCCGTAAAATATATGGTAATTTCCTGAAAAGCAAAAAATGCCTATATATAAACTGCGTAGGAATAAATTGCCTCTAAATATAATATGAGACAGGCAAATATTGCCGCAATATATTATATTTGCCTTATATAATAATATTATAATATTATTATATAAGGCAAATATAATATATTGCGGCAATATTTGCCTGTCTCATATTATAT
>Ga0208246_1000258_pt1 | contig 47804 bp, 49 predicted proteins | sample RifOxyD2_FD_184039 | JGI IMG/M metagenome (GOLD analysis project Ga0208246, IMG submission 184039) | Soil microbial communities from Rifle, Colorado - Rifle Oxygen_injection D2 (SPAdes) | ecosystem: Environmental > Terrestrial > Deep subsurface > Rock core/Sediment | place: Rifle, Colorado... | reverse complement strand
ATCCGTTATAGCAATGCCCTCTTACGGAAATCCGTTTTCCCAAAAACTGGATATGAGGGGATACGGCATTGAAGACGGTTATCAAAATATCATAGTAACGCTTGATGGCAGAAAAATAAACAACATAGATATGATAGCTCCGCTTTTAGGCTCAATCTCTACGTCTTGCATAGAAAAAATAGAGATTATAAAATCCGGCGGTATCGTCATAGGCGGCGACGGGGCAAATGCGGGCGTTATAAACATCACCACCAAAAAGAACAACGATAAAGAGTTAAGCATATATGGCGGAAGCTACAAGACTTTAGGAGGTGCATTTTATCTGGGTCACGGCGATGAAAAACTCTCACTCTCCGCCAGCGGTGAAGCACAAAAAAGCGATGGAATCCGACATATAAACAGTAGCACGGAGAGGGATGAGAAGAAACTCTCCACCGTAGCATTTAATGCAGCGTATCTGCCTATTGACAAGGTTGAGCTAAGAGCAGGAGCGGCAACGGCTCAGGTAGATGTAATATACGCAAGCTATTTGACGCTTGATGAGTATAATGAGGATGTAAAACAAGCAGGAGCCACAAACTGGGGAGCAACTGAGCAAAAATTTGACACGGATGCCATAAATGCAGGCGTTAGCTACTATGCAAATCAAAAGTTGTCTCTGCATGCAGACGCAAGACATGAAGAAAAAAGATCCACTTATATAACCTACTCTTCCATTGCCGATTATGACTACGACTCTGCAAAAATGAGTGTCGATTTTAAAGATGATTTTTTCAGCATAAGCTTCGGAGTCGATATGTTTGAGGGAAAAAGAGATTCACATGCGAATAGTTATGCGATTGCGAACGAGACAACAAAAGAGAATCTGGCATCATTTGTCATGAGCAATTTTAACTTTGGCAACCACTCCATAAAAGCCGGGGCAAGAATTGAAAAGATAGAGTACGGATATGACGATGCTCTTAGTAATCTAAAAGACGACTATTCGCTCTTGGGATCAGAACTGGGCTATAACTATGCTTTAGACAAAAAAAGCTCGGTTTTTCTAAACTATGCACATGCGTATCAAGCTCCCGATATTGACAGATTTTTTAACAAAGATTGGCTTGGAAACGTGAGTTTCAACGGTTTTATAGATCCCATGAAAACAGACAGTTTTACACTTGGATATAACAATATCACCTCAAAAAACAAGTTTAAGATCTCGCTTTTTTACATAGATCTAGAGGATGAGATCTACTACTATGCAGATCCATCTTATATAAGCTCAAAAAATACGAACATAGACAAATCACATAAATACGGTTTTGACGTTTATGACAAATTTATCATCTCCGATATATTTAATCTTGCTCTAAACTACAACTATGTCAAGGCTAAGATAGACGAGGAGATGCAAAACGGTGAAAACTATGCAGGCAAAAACCTGCCGGGTGTCTCAAACCATAATGCAAAAGCGACTCTAAGTTATCTGCCGACTTCAAATATTGCTTTTGCGCTGACTCAAAGCTACCGCTCTAAAGCTTATGCGGCAAATGATTTTGAGAACAATTTTGCTCAGAAGCAAGATGCCTACACATCCACCGATATATCGGCTACCTACACAAAAGATACTTTGGAACTTTTTGCTAAAATAAACAATCTGTTTAACCAAAAAAACGGTTTATGGGTAGAAGACAATGCGATTTATCCGGTAGATTTTACGACGACTGCAATGGCAGGATTAAAACTGAAATTTTAAAAAAAGGCGAGTATGAAAACTATTTTTTTAACACTGCTTTTTATACTCTCGCTTGAGGCAAAAGAGAGGGTTGTCTCTCTTAGCCCGTCCATAACGGAGATAGTCTTTGCGCTAAAAAAAGGAGAAGATCTGGTTGCGGTAAGCGACTATTCGCTTTATCCCAAAGAGGCGCAAAGTCTGCCTGTTATCGGGAGTTATCTAAATCCGCACCTAGAAAAAATCATATCTCACTCCCCAACTTTGGTTTTAGCACAAGATTTTAACAAAGAGATTTTGGAAAATATGCGGCAATTCGGCATAAAAACGTTGATGTTAAAACTACAAACCATAGACGATATAAAAAGTTCGATCATAAAGCTGTCAAACGAATTAAAAGCCGATCCCAAAACTCTCATAGATGAGATAGATGATGCAATCAAAAACACTCCAAAGAGTAAAACTCCTCATAAAGTGATGATTGTTTACGGACTGCATGAAGATCTTAGAAGCGGCATCTACATAGCCGGCAATGACATATTTTTTAACGACATCATCTCTTTATGCAACAACACTAACGCATACACCTCTAACCAAACTAACCAACCTGTTTTAAGTTATGAAAATGTTATAGCTCTAAATCCCGACCAGATTATCATACTCCATTCACGTGCCTCAAATCCGCATGTAAACGAGCAAAAAGCGTTGAGCGTGTGGCACTCAATTCCTACTAACGCAAGTAAAAACAGACGTATAACTGTCGTAGACGAGAGCTACATCAATATACCCTCACACAGAGTCGCTCTAACGATTAAGAGACTTTGCGAAGAGATGAGCAGATGATAGAACTTAGATCTCTCTCATGCAGTTACTCTAAAGAGGACATTTTAAAAGATATAGATCTCTTTATCCCCTCGCATTTGACTATTTTAGGTGCAAACGGTTCGGGTAAAAGTACGCTTGTTCGCTGTATCTGCTCTTTGACAGAGTACGACGGAGAGATAGTTATAGATGAGGCAAATGTAAAAAATCTATCAAATCTCGATAGAGCAAAAACACTCTCCTATATTCCCGCAAAACTCGAAATTTACGACTCTTTTATAACGTTATACGATTTTATTCTGCTTGGAAGATTTGCTTACAAAAAAACTTTTTTCGAATACTCCAAAGAGGATAAGAAGATAGCGGATGAGAAAATAGGCATTTTAGGGCTTGAACACTTAAGAGATCACACATTAAGTTCTCTAAGTTCGGGGGAGCAACAGCTTGCCATGATCGCCGCCGCACTTTGCCAGCAGAGCAAAATAATCATATTTGACGAACCTAGTGCAAATCTAGATCCGCACAACTCAAAAATAATCGCTAACTATATAAAAAAGCTAAAAGAGACGCATCAAGTGATCCTGATCACTCACGATCTGCATCTGGCACACTACGTAGATAGCGCTATAGCTTTTATAAAAGATAAAAAAGTCAGCCTGTACGATAACGGTTTTTTCAACGACGATGTTTTAAGAGATCTCTACGGAGTAGAATTTCATTCGATGGCATTAAAATATGAGTAGATTTTTTATTTGGATATTTTTTACCGCCGTTTTTATAGCCTCGCCGTTTGTCGGTGCGGTAGATCTAAATGTAAAGGAGATCTTGGATTTTGGAACTCTTAGCTCCTCTATCTTCTTTGACATCCGCCTGCCTCGTCTTCTTTTTGCTTTTTCTGCAGGATCAATCCTCGCTCTTAGCGGACTTCTGTTTCAAACTCTATTTCGCAATGCGCTTATGACTCCTTACACTCTTGGCATCTCAAGCGGCGCAGTTTTGGGAGCGGGAATCGCCATAAAACTTGGACTTGGAAGTTTGATTTTGGGCATAACGGCTGTTAATCTCTTTGGATTTTTAGGAGCTGCTTTTACGGTAGCACTTCTTCTTTACCTTTCAAAGTTTTTAAAAAATGCACAACATGAGTCGATTCTGCTTTTGGGAATCGCTCTATCGCTTTTTTACACCTCCGCTCTTATGATAATTTTTTATCTGGGAAACGCTGTTCAAAACGATATGCTCATCCGTTTCACTATGGGATCTTTGTCGGTTATAGGATGGCAAAGTCCCGTTGTTATGGGGTTTATCGCTGTTGTTTTGACGGCAGTGATCTATATTCACAGATTTGAGCTTCAGCTTTTAGGCATATCAGACGAGAGTGCAAAACTAAAAGGGCTAAATACGAAAAGAACGACTTACATACTTCTTGGCATCTCCTCTTTTGCTATCGGCACGCTTGTGAGTATCAGCGGACCTATCGGCTTTGTGGGACTTATAACGCCTCATATCGTCTCAAAAATCTACCCATCAGCCGTAAACGGGCGAATTATAAAAACTGCACTATTTGGCGGTTTTTTTCTTGTTTTTTGTGACACAATTACACGAAGCATACAAACGCAAAGCGAACTGCCTATCGGAATAGTCACGGCGCTCATCGGCGGACCGTTTTTTATATATCTTATCATCAGGAAAAAATAGTGAATCTCTTATCAAAAACCGCTCCGCTTGAGGAGTCGATATCAAAAATGCAAAAGGTTTTAGAAGATGTCGGCTGCAAAACTACATTTTCTCAAACCAAACATCCTCTGCAAAACTGCTACTCCGTAAATCTAAGCTCACATGAAGCGCCAAATCATATCTACTCAAACGGAAAAGGCATCATAGAAGAGGCGTCTATCGCGAGTGCTTTAGGCGAGTATATCGAGCGGTTGCAGACTAACAATTTTTTTAGCGATTTTTATCTTGGCGGTAGAAAACATTATCCCGATGAAGTGCATTTTGAGTTTGGAAGCGACTATCTAAGCGATGAGCTTTTTGATATCTATGATCCAAACAGAGAACTTAGCGGCGAAGATCTGATGGACTATAACAGCGATTTTGAGGATAAAATAGTATCTGTACCTTTTATAAAATATTTTAGCGGCGAGAGAGTCTATTTTCCTATAAACATTTTAAACAATCTCTACACAAGCAACGGACTTGCAACCGGAAACACTCCAAAAGAGGCGCAGGTTCAAGCACTTAGCGAGATATATGAGAGATATGCAAAACTGCAGATTATCAAAAACGGTTATGCTCTGCCGAAATTTCCAGATGAGAGAGTCAAATCGTTTCAAAGAGTTTATAGCGATGTAGTGGCTCTTAGATCTGAGGGCTATATCGTAGAAGTGCTTGACGCATCGCTTGGCGGAGTGTTTCCGGTTACGGCAATCTCTCTGATAAACCCGAAAAACTCGTCGCTTTTCGTGTCGTTTGGATCTCATCCCATGCTTGAAGTGAGTCTTGAGAGAACGATGAGCGAGCTTATGCAGGGGCGTAATTTAGACGAGCTTGATGCGTTTGAGATCCCGACGTTTGATATGAGCATAGTATCGGATAGTTTCAATTTGGAGTCCCATTTCATCGACTCAAACGGAAAACTCGGATTTGCTTTTTTAAGCTCTAAAAAGAGTTTTGAGTACAAATCATGGGGATATAGCGGAGAAGGAGCAGATGAGGAGTTTGACTTTTTACTCAAAATTGCCAAAGATATGGAAAAAGAGATCTTCATCCGAGAGTACGACTATCTTGGATTTTACTCTTGTCAGATACTCATCCCGAGCATCTCAGAAGTTTATCCGATGGAAGATCTTATCTATAACAACAAAAACAGCGGAAAAAAGATCCGTGATATGGTTTTAAACTTTAGAGAGTGCGAGGCAGAGGAGATCTTAGATCTCATCGAAGGACTTGACGAATCACTTGACATGGGAAAATATATAGGCGTTATCTTTAAAGAGAACTTTACGATGGCAGAGTTTAAAGCGCAGATCTATCTGCTCTTAGGCGAGAATGAACAGGCGTTGGAGCTTTTGCAAAATAGTGAGAATAAACTTGGACATGTTGTCGCAGAACTTATCCGCATGGATGAATACGGCGAAAACTTCAGGGAGTACAAAGAGGCGCTGTTTAATGTTTTCACTCAGGAGAGAGTCGAGAAGGCAAGAGGTATTCTTGCGGGCGAAGAGTTTTTTATAGATACGGCGTTTCATAACGACTACCGTAACGTGTTAGCTATGTACGACAGGCTAGATCTTAAAAAGAGGAGCATGGTTTTATGAGTTACGAAGAGTGGTTTGAAGCACACGGCGCAAAACATAAAAAAATCGTCGATAAGCTTGTAGCAAAAGGGCTTAGCGAAGATGAGATAATCGACTATTTTGAGTATGAAAATATGGCAAAAGAGGAGATAGATTTTTGTCCGCTTTACAAAGATAACAAGAAATGTCACGATATGGAGAAATTAAACTGCTACCTTTGCGGATGCCCAAATTTCAGATTTGACGATAAGGGGCTTTATGAGTATAACGCTAAAAAGATTCTCAGCAAATGCGATATAAACAACGGTTCTAAGCTCTCACATGGCGGTTTTATCCACCAAGATTGCTCAAAATGCACGGTTCCTCATCATAAGGCTTATATGAAAAAACATTTCTCTTTAGAGTGGAGCGAAATTATGAAAGAGTGTAAAGTAACTAAGTAGGAATATTATATACTCCGACATCAGATAAGAGGAGCTAAAAAATGAGTGAAATTACAATTTGGCATAATCCAAAATGCTCAAAATCCCGTGAGGCGATGGAGATCTTAAAGAGCGGCGGATATGAGACTAGCGTAGTTAAGTATCTGGAAGATTCCCCTGCCGAGATGCAAATTAGAGAAGTTTTAAAAATGCTTGGCGTATCTGCAAGAGAACTTATGAGAACAAAAGAGGAGTTATATACAGAGCTGAATCTAGCAGATGAGCTTGATGAAGATAAGCTGATTTTAGCAATGGTTAAACACCCAAAACTTATTGAACGACCCGTGATTATTAAAGGCGATAGAGCAATTATCGGACGACCTGCCGAGAAAATTATAAAATTTTTAAATGAGTTTTAAACTGCTAATATGAGTCATAAAAATTTATATAAAAGGTTCTAACCTTTCAACTTTAGTTTTTTATGTTTTAGGTAAAATTGATAAAAATATTTTTAAAGTTTAAATATTGTCTATATTTCAAGCTTCAATCATCAAAACATATAAACAAGATGAATCTTTAGTTGCAAAACGTTGGAGTGCTTATCAAAACTATTTGGCAAAAATAGAGTTTATAAAAACAGTAAAAGAAGAAAAATACCAAGACGGTTTTCTGCACGATATCTTTGAGTACTACTAACTTGACTTTTAAAAAGGAAATAATATGAACAAGGTTATAAAATTAACGGAACCAGATGGTTTAAACTTCAAATTTTATCATTAAGAGAATTATTACTAAAAGAAAAAAATTATTATTAAGTAAAATATTATATAATTATTGCATTATAAAAAAAGGAGTAGTTTATGGGGAAATGTCCAATCACAGGTTTAGGTGGAGGAAATCCATCTGCGGGAAATAAAGGAACTTATAACAAAGAGTGGTGGCCAAACCAACTCAATCTCAAAATTCTCTCACAACATTCAAACAAAGTAAATCCTTTAGGGGAAAAGTTTGATTATAAAAAAGAGTTTTCAAAGCTAGATTTTCAAGCTTTGAAAAAAGATTTGATTCATTTAATGACCAACTCACAAGAGTGGTGGCCTGCGGATTATGGACACTATGGACCGCTCTTTATCAGAATGGCTTGGCATAGTGCTGGAACTTACAGAACAGGCGATGGAAGAGGAGGAGCGGCAACTGGCTCTCAAAGACTCGCACCCCTCAATAGCTGGCCCGACAATGGAAATCTTGATAAAGCCAGACGACTTCTTTGGCCAATCAAACAAAAATATGGCAACAAAATCTCTTGGGCAGATTTGATGATATTAGCAGGAACAGTTGCACTAGAAGATATGGGGCTGAAGCCATTTGGTTTTGCAGCAGGTCGTGAAGATGTATGGGAGCCAGAAGAGGATATCTACTGGGGAAGTGAGGATAGATGGCTAGGAGATGCAAGATATGACAATAAAGAGAATCGCAATGCCCTTGAAAATCCTCTTGCTGCTGTACAAATGGGGCTTATTTATGTCAATCCAGAAGGTCCAAACGGTGAGCCAAATATCTTAGAATCAGCAAAAGATATACGAGAAACTTTTGCAAGAATGGCTATGGGAGACAGTGAAACTGTAGCTTTAATAGCAGGTGGACATACTTTTGGAAAATGTCATGGAGCTGGAGATGCTTCAAATGTTGGCAAAGAACCAGAAGCTGAGGGGCTGATAGCTCAAGGGCTTGGATGGCTTAGCAAATTTTTAAGCGGCAAAGGAGATGATACTATCACAAGTGGAATCGAAGGTTCATGGACAGCAAATCCGACAAGATGGGACAATGAGTATTTTGATATTCTTTTTGGATATGACTGGAACTTAGAAAAATCTCCTGCTGGTGCTTGGCAATGGACTCCAATAAGCCCAAAAGAGGAGCATCTAGCACCCGCTGCTCACAATACAAACAAAAAAGTCAAAACCATCATGACCACAGCAGATTTGGCACTGAGAATGGATCCTATTTATGGAGCTATTTCAAAAAGATTCCATGAAAATCCGCACGAATTTGCAGATGCTTTTGCCAGAGCTTGGTTTAAATTAACGCACAGAGATTTAGGACCAAAAAGCAGATATCTTGGACCTGAAGTACCTGCGGAAGATTTGATTTGGCAAGATGTTGTTCCAAAAGCTAATTATGAAGTGATAGAAGATTTTGATGTAAAAAATTTAAAAGAGAAAATTTTAGCTTCAGGACTTAGTGTATCAAGCCTAGTCAAAACTTCATGGGCGAGTGCTTCAACTTATAGAGACTCAGATAAACGAGGTGGAGCAAACGGTGCTAGAATACGACTTGAACCACAAAAATCTTGGGCTGTAAATCAAGCAACGCATCAAGTTATCAAAAAACTTGAAGAGATTAAAGAGGAGTTTGATAGATTAGGAGCAAAAAAAATCTCCTTAGCAGATTTGATAGTTCTAGGGGGAGCAGCAGCGATTGAAAAAGCTTCTTTAGATGCTGGAACAGAAGTAATCGTTCCCTTTACGATTGGAAGAGTGGATGCTTCGCAAGAGCAAACTTTCGCTCCATCTTTTGAACATCTTGAGCCAATTGCTGATGGTTTTAGAAATTACCAAAAACAAAAATATGCAGTAAGTGGCGAAGAACTCTTAGTCGACAAAGCACAACTTTTAGGTCTCACTGCTCCACAAATGACAGTTTTAGTAGGTGGAATGAGAGCTTTAGGAGCGAACTTTGATGACACATCTCGGGGAATTTTTACGCAAAAGGTTGGTGTTCTTACAAATGATTTTTTTGTGAACCTTTTAGATATCAATACAATATGGGAAGCAAAAGATGAAGATGAAGAGGAGTTTCTTGGAAAAGACAGAAATTCTGGTGAACTTAAATACACAGCGAGTAGAGTAGATTTAGTATTTGGTTCAAATTCACAACTTCGAAGCATAGCTGAAGTGTATGGACAAGCTGACGCAAAAGAGAGATTTATCAACGATTTTATCATTGCTTGGAACAGAGTGATGAATGCGGATAGATTTGACCTTCTCTCATAAAACCCCATGTTTATAGGCAACAAAATATGTTGCTTATAAACTCTTTGGATTCATAAACCTATCTTTATAGGTGCAATTACTTTATGGCGAACAAGCCTTTCTATCATTGCTAAAAGTATAAATCAAACCTTAAATAACCTACCTACTTTAAAAAGCATAAAAGAGTTAAAAGTTAAATCGGATAAAATTTCTCCGATTTAAAAATACTAGAGGGTAACGCTCTCTTACCAAAGGATACAAGATGAAAAACATCATTTTACTAATCGCTCTTACATTAGGTGCTTTACAAGCTGACAACATCGTAACATACGACACAAACAACGGTAATACGGAAGTTAGCAAACCTAACCATCCAAGCCAAGATCTTTACTAATCTTGACTTTACGCTCCATCCGATCTTGGATGGAGTTTTTCTTCTCTCTTTTCAAATACAAATCTTTCTCAAAAACCTCACTTTTTTGTTTCGTTTGATAAAATTTCAAAATGAAAACTAAAAAAACACTCTTTATCGGCGGCATCAAAAGCGGAAAATCACTAAATGCCGAAATATACACGCTTAAAAATTCAGTTCTAAAACCTATCTATCTGGCTACAACCGAATTTACGGACGACGAGATGCTGTGCAGAGTCGACGAGCACAAACTTCAAAGAAGCCAAAAATTTGAAACGATAGAAGAGCCTCTAAAACTTTATGAAACGATCTCAAAACAAAAAAGCGCCGTTTTAGTCGAGTGTGTCAGCATGTGGATAAACAATATGCTCTATCACGGATTTGGTTTTGTTGAAATAAAAAAGGAGTTGGAAGCTGTTTTGTCGCTTGAAACAACTGTGGTTTTTGTTTTAAACGATGTCGGATGCGGGATCATTCCCGATAATGCTCTTGCTCGGGAGTTTGTAGATATCAGCGGAAAACTCTCTCAGCTTATCGCGGCTCATTGCGACAAGGTTTATCACACGATCGCCGGCATCTCCACGAGGATAAAATGAGAAACATATTTAAAGGTTTTGCCCTTGCAATCTCGATGTTAACAACCGTTCCTTTTTTTAAGATCCATGATTTTTACAAAGGTATCAACGGTTATGCCGTTATGTTTTATCCTCTTGTAGGTTTTATCTTAGGCACTATTTTATGGGGTTTACACTCGCTTTTAGATCCTTATGTTGCCTCAACGCATTTAGCCGTTATTATTTTTGCTCTTTGGGTTTTACTCACGGGCGCGCTTCATCTTGACGGTTTTAACGATACGGTGGACGGTTTGTACGTTTCAAAAGAGAGAGCCTTAGAAGTTATGAGGGATCCTCATGTCGGCGGAATGGGGATGATTATAAGTGCTACTTTTTTGATCTTAAAAGCATCTTCGCTTGCGGTATTTGAAGCTTTTTATCTTTTGCCTCTCGTGTTGCTTCTCTCAAGACTAAACGCAGTTTTGGCAATCTACTTCTATCCGTATATAAGCCAAAACGGAATGGGCGCTTTGGCAAAAGAGGAGTTTACAAAGCCGCAGATGCTTACCGCACTTTTTTACTCGTTTTTGGCTCTTTTACTTTATAACAAACTGCTCTTGCTTGTTAGCGCTTTGTTAGTTTTATTTGTTATAAAAAGCTTTTTCATCAAAAGATACGGCGGTTTTAGCGGCGATATCTACGGATTTTTGATTGAACTAACGGAGCTGATTTTGCTAAATGTTATTCTGTTTGGTCTGGCTGTATGAAGCTGACTCTTGTTCGCCACGCCGAAGTCGAGGAGAGATACCAAAACTGCTACAACGGGCATAACGAGATAGGTCTTTCCAAAAAAGGGCTTGTGCAGGCAAAAAAGCTTGCAAGAAAACTTGATATTTTAGAGTTTGATGCTGTTTTCTGCTCGGATCTTCCTCGTGCAAAAGAGACGTTAAAACACTCGTCGCATGCAAAAAACGCTCTCTATACCGATAAACTCAGAGAAAAATCATGGGGCAAGCATGAAGGGCTTAGTTTTGATGAGATTATCGCGCAGGGCGAGATAGAGTACGTAAATTTTTTGCAGTGGATAGAGTCGCTTGGGGGCGAACCGCACAAAGAGTATGTAAAAAGAGTGGAAGCGTTTTTCTTTGAGTTTTTGCAAAGGCAAAAAAAAGAGTCTGTTTTGATAGTGACCCATGCGGGAGTTATTCGGGTTTTAATGAGCATCGTTAAAAAAATAAGCTTAGAAGAGGCGTTTGCCATAAAAATTGAAAACGGTTCATATATAACGATGGAACTAAATAAAAAGATGGAGAAAAATGAAAACATACAATATATTTACAAATAAGCCTGATTCGCTTCCCACGGGCAAAGCCGATTTTTTGCTTGCGGCATCCGTTACGAGAACTTGCGAGATCGAGGGGATTACGCAAGCCGGAATCCCAGGTATGATACCGCTTACGCCTACGCTTGATGCGGAGTTTATAACAAACGGAAAAGTCTTTTCACTCGGCGAGCTTGCGGAAACTCCGACTGGCGTACCGACTCCGGCGATAATTACCAGAGCCGCGCATAATCTCTCGCCCCTTAGCGCAATGGAGATTCTAGATCTGGGTCTTGTTAGACTTCCGCAAAACTCTACATACAGAAGCTTCGGCATCTTACCATCAGACTCGATAGCAACAGGTGCGAACATAGATGCGAGATCTGTTTTTAACAAAGGGTTTTCTTATGGAGAGAGTTATGAGCTGAAGGGAAGTTATCTTATTTTGGCAGAGAGCACGCCAAGCGGAACGACGACTGCAACAGCAACTGCTTTGGCGCTCGGGTATGACTGCAGAGGCGACTTCTCTTCAAGCTTTTTAAACGTGCCGCATAGCGTAAGAGACGAAACTATAAACAAAGCCCTCTCCCTCATAAACGACGAGATGAGCAGCTTTGAAAAGCTCTCATATGTGAGCGATAATATGCTACTTTTTTGTGCCGGTTTTTTGATGAGTGCATCAAAAAGATTTCGTATCGTTTTAGCTGGCGGAACGCAGATGGCGGCGTGTCTTTTGATAGCGGATAAGTTAAGAGAGGATGTTTTGATGCGGGTAAAGCATGAAAATATCACGCTTGCGACTACGGAGTGGGTGGCAAATGACAAAAATTCGGACATAGCGCATATATTGTCGCTTCTAAGCTACACGCCAAATGCGGTCTACACCTCGTTTTCATTTGCAAACGCAACTATCGGCGTACTTAAAAAATATGACGATGGCGAAGCAAAAGAGGGAGTCGGAGCAGGCGCGGCTCTAGCATACGCCAGCTCAAACGGCATCGACAACGCTAGGCTTTTAGAAGAGATCGAGTATATTTTATACTCTATGTAAATCAAACTCTATCAAGCAGTTTTTTAAGGATGTGGAGTTTTGCTTTTAGATCTCGCAGTTCTTCGTCCATACTTGATTTTTTTATCTCTTTTTTTGTCTGCTCTATCTTTTTTAGAAGTTTTTCTTTTAGCTCTTCTTGTTTTTTTTCATCGTTTATATCGCTAAAAAAGAGCTTTTCAATGCCCTCGAGCACTTTGCCTATCTTCATTTTTGCCCTCCAAGAGTTCTGATATGGGTATCTTTTATCCACAATATTGTAGCGGCTTGTATCAAGTTTTGAGACACTTCATAAGCAAATGAACTGTCGTTAATAAGAGACGTAGCCATTTTTGGATCTATCTTGTTTTCTCTGATGAGTTTATCTATGCGGCTGTTTTTAATGCTGTCTAGCGATTTTATGCCCTCTTTTAGAAGTTCTATCGAGGTTATGACATCAAGATCATCAGTATGCTCTTTTAGCTTCTCTATGGTGTCTATGGTCTTTGCGATATAGACTCTTAGGTTATTGTACTCCTCTTTTATGTAGGAGTTTTTTGATTTGGAGTAGTAAAATATATTTTTTTGCAGATCCCGCATATTTTTCATCGCCTCAACGATCTCGCGTGAAGCAAGTTTTAGGTTATATACCCTGTTTTGATCCTCTTCGCTCATATTTTCTTGCGAAAGTGTTGCATAGTGGATAATCTCACCATAAAGTGTTTTAACTTTGTCTGTATAAAACTTGCTTATATCTGCATCTATGCTCATGTCTGAATTTTTAACGGCACCCACCAGATCCGGATTTTTTATAAAAGCGTGTCGATGCAAAAACATTGAGTGAGAAATCGCCTCAATGGCACTGTCGTAAAGATGCACGGTCTCTTTTTTTATTGACTCTATTGCAGCATCGGGTACATTTATAACTACATTGTCAAGGTAAAGAGGTTTTAGAGCATAAATATTTACCTCAATAAAAAGCATCTCAAGATATTTTACAAATTTCTTTGTAAAAGGTGAGATTATAAGCACTCCCATAGTATTAAAAACAGTGTGGAAAAGTGCCAACTTCATACCGTAGTCATGATCCGCTATACCTATTTTTGAAGCCAAAAATATCGTAAAATCCATAAGCTGATATAAAAAAACAACTGCTACGACTGCCGCTGTAGTGTTGAAAATAAAATGTGCAAGTGCTACTCTTTTTCCGTTTGCATTTGAGGAAATAGCTCCTAAAATCGCCGTAATAGTCGTACCTACATTTGCTCCGATAGCAAGTTCAAGGGCATTTATGAAAATGATTTGATTTGTTGCAAGCGCCGTTATGATAAGTGCCATGGTTGCCGCACTTGACTGCATAATGACGGTTGCGACAAGTCCAAAAGAGACGTAGACAAGAACTCCCAGATATCCCTCCAGCGCATATTTTGAGAGATCAAACCTGCCTTGTAAAACTTCAAAACCATCTTTCATATAGTCGATGCCCAGAAAAACAAAACCGAGTCCGAGCAAAATCTTTCCGACTCCCTGATAGCTTTTAGTATCGGAGAAGATAAATACCGCTCCAAAAATTATCATAGGCATTGCATAGGTTGCTATATCTATTTCCAGACCCAAAGATGATATCAACCATGCGGTTGTGGTTGAGCCTATGTTTGAGCCAAATATTACACCGACGGCACCGCTTAATGTTATGAGTTCCGCACTTAAAAAAGAGATGATTATTATAGAAATCAAAGATGAGCTTTGTACTATAGATGTAGCTATAATGCCTGTGGCAACTGCTTTTGGAACGGTATCTGTACTTACATGCAAAGCTCTCTCTAAAACTCCGCCGCTGAAGAGTTTAAATCCCTCTTCCATAAAGATCATTCCCACTAAAAAAATGGCGATTCCCGTGATGATAACCTTAAAATCACTGCTGTAAAAAACTATAGCCGCCAAAGTCAGTAAAAAAAAGTAGTAATAATATTTTTTTAACATTAACAACCTTTTATTATGTAACTGTTGTTTGCTATATTACTCTCTTTTCTTTTAATTTGAAAATTTTTTAGATCTTTTGATATTAAATAAGATTATTGCCGCAAACGCAAGCAAACATCCGATCACGGTCGTCATAGCGATCTCTTCTTTGTATACGATTGCGCTTGATACCATTGCACCTATAGGCACGATGAACATAAACACACCTGTTTTGTCCGCTCCGACTTTGCCTGCCGAGACGAAATACAGAGCAGTGCTAAATGTTCCAGGAACGATCCCGATAAAGAGTATGGTTGCCCAAAATATGCCATCATACGCCTCAAAGTCAAACGGATGATGAGGAAGGGCGAAGAGCATATTTATGAAAGCGGTAATCCCAAATACCACAAAAGAGTAAAACATAGGATCCGCTCTTGAAGATACTTTTTGAGAGATTACCGTAACAAGCGCCCACACTACTGCACAACCTAAAAAGTAGGAACTCTCTGCGTTTAAAAAAGCAAATCCGTCAAACGGTATGCGAAGAAGAACAAGCGCGCCAAATACTCCTATCGCAAGCGCCGTTATCTGCCTAGCAGAGACTTTTGTGCCTAAAAAAGAGATAGAGAGCGCATAGGTAATAATAGGCGCCAGAGAAGTGACCATAGTTCCGCCGTATCCCGCATCTCCGTGTGCAAGCCCCGTAAAAAACAGATAGTTGAAGAGTGAAGTTAACGCCCCTGCTAAGAACATATATAAAAATCCGATCCGATCCGTCTTAAGCGGAATTTTCAAATACCAGACAAGCGGAATGATGGTTATAAAAGAGATCCCGTAACGCCAAAAAGCGGCTGCTTGCGTATTTGAATGTTCCGCTGCAACCTTGCCGGCAGTCCATGCGATACCCCAAAAAAGCATGGCAATGATCATCCATACTATGTACTTTGTGTTATTTTTTTCTTTCACTCTTTTTCCAAATCTGCATATCTATCTGAAACTCTCTTGCCACTCTTGACGCTTTTTTTCAGTTAAGAAGCGTGCAGGCGTCGGTAAAAATCTGAATCTTATGCTGTTCTCATCACAAAAAATTTTTATCTTATAGATCTCTGATTTTATGTTTTCTACGCTTTTATCAAAAGACTTCCTAGTAAAATAGACCTCTTTTGTTTTGCCTTTTTTTAAAATCTCTAAAATATTGTCGCTATTGTACTCTTTGACATCTTTTAGTTTGTCATCGCCGTAGTTGCAAATATCGGCTTCATTTAGAGCAACTAAGAGTATGAGGTCGCTTAGTTCAATATCATACATTTCTAAAAACTCTTTTTGCTTTTGTACATCGCCCTTGAGGCTCTCTCTGCCAAACACGGAGGGAAGCAAATCCCAAAAGTAGTTTTTTGCCCTGCCGTAAAAAAACTCTGCTTTGTTGCACGGCACATCAGGGTTAAAAGTACCGATGATAAGTATCTTTTTGCCCACAAGCGGATAAGAGTTTAAAAATTTGTGTTTGACTAGCATATATCTATAGCTTTTCTAAAAGGTATCATAGTAGATTTTATAAAACCCTGTTTTTCATAAAACTTATGGGCTTTGAAGTTATCTCCGTCACTTAAGAGAGTTACACGCATACATCCTTTTGCTTTTATGTTTTTTATGGCAAAGTCTATTAGTTTCGAGCCAATATCTTGCCCTCTATATTGCTTATCTACAATCATATCTTCCAGCAACCAAAGTCTTAAAGACTCTTTGTGTTGAAATGCCGAGTTTCTCAGCCGCTTCATTACCGTAAGAGTCACAAGAGTTGTCATGAGTATAGTGATGTACTTTATGCTCTATTTTACTTTTTTTAAGAAGGTCTATACACGGTGTCATGTTGTTTTATATCTTTTTTCTAATTTTACATCAATTTTGTAACCGCTCATCTTTTCAAATATTCCAAAGCTATTTTTTTTGCTTCTACTCCGTTTGCGCCCTCGCCTTTTATATTAAAAGCAAAAACAGTAGTTTTGTCATGGTTTTGCACAAAACCCACAAACCAGCCTGCTCCACCGCAGCTTCCTGTTTTTCCGCCGAGTCGATGAGTACCGTTTTTGTCTAAAGTAATAATATCTTTAACCGTATCCATTACATGTTGCGGAAATTCCAAATCATTGTGCATAAGTCGTGAGAGAAAATCAACTTGTTCATTTAGAGAGATTTTGAGGCTTCCACCGCCCAACCAAAAACTAGTAAGAGAGTTAGAGGTATCCGCATTGCCGTACTTAACTCTGCTTACATACTCTTGCATCCTCTTTTCGCCTATGCGACTAGCCAACTCTTGATAAAACCATACGGCAGATACCGCTATGGCGGAGCGCATAGTATGGTCTTGATTCCATGCGGGGTATTCTCGTTTTACGCTGTCCCACTTTATAACCTCATTCTCATCTTTTACAACTCCGCTATCAAGAGCTATCATAGAGTTTAGGATTTTAAAAGTTGAACACGGACTAAGCCTCTCATCTGCTCTTGTTCCAAAAACTATTTTTTGTGAACTGTTCAAATCAAATACAACCGCACTTCCATCATACTTGCCGAAATTTGGCTCTTTTGCAAACAGAGGTAAAATAAATATCAATAGAATTAGTAGTTTAGGCATTTTTTTCCTTTGCTATTTTTTGCGTTGCAATTCTAAAAGTTGTTTATCAAAATCACTTAAATATTCTCGATCTTGAACAACTCTATATTTTTCATATTCATCCAAAGCCAGTGCAACGGCTACTTCATGAGAAATTTTGCCTTTGTGTTCTAATACTTCTTTTTCATTGAACTGTAAAAAAGCTACTTCGTACATCTCGGATTCTCTCTAGCTGTTCATCAAAATAATCTTTGCCAAATATCTGTCTTGGATCTTTGAGCCGCTCATCATCCATGGTAAAACCCTTGATGATAAACTCTTTGAGATGTGTTGTAGCCCATTGACGAAATCTTGTACCTTGTAAGGATTTTACTCTATATCCAACAGAGATAATTACATCAAGATTATAAAAATTCGTTGGTTTTGTAGAAAAATCGGAAATTCCGATTTTTCTCATGCTAGTATCTTTTTCTAACTCTTTTTCTTCATAAATATTTAAAATATGTTCATTTATAGTGGAACGACTTTTCCCAAAAAGCTCTGCTATTTGTTCTATTGTAAGCCATACTGTTTCATCTTGAACTAAAACATCTACTTTTATTTTGCCATTTTCTGCTTTGTAGAGTAAAAATTGTGTTGCTTGTAGTTGTTTATCCATCTATTCCCCCAAGATATTTACTATCAGATTTATCACGGTTTCTTTTTGTTGTGGGTCGCTTTTGGCAGTCATAAGCGAAAGTGACACAATGGCGTTATCGTTGATTTTAACTCCGCCGTTGACAGCAGTTGTTGCATTTTTTGCAACAACTGATTTTTTATCAAGTTCGCCCTCTTTGAAAATATTTTTTATATGCCTTGAGATAACAGACTTGTCTCTATCAAAAAGCATTTCCATCTGCTTCTGACTCAGCCATACGGCATCGTTTTCAAGCGATACATCAATCTCTCCGTTTATATCTTTATAGATGATTATGTCTGACTTGATTTGATTATCCATTGTCTTTTTCCTTATTTCAAACTATCTTTGCTACCCAAAGTTTTTTTCTTCTCGCTGGCAAGCTTTCTTTCAACTTTTTTGATGTCTTCTTCGGGCTTTACATTTTCAGGAGTGATGCCACGGGAGATGAGCGTATCTCTTACCGCTTTGTTGTTGGTTACATGTTCATTTGAGATTTGATTTTCACTTTTCATACCTTTTTCTTTTGCATTGTAAATAGTGATTTCCGTTGCAAAATCTTTTGCTTTGAGTAAAATTGTCGGCATAAAATCGGCTAAAGGTTTGTTTTTTATATTCCATTTCTCTTTCATCTGTGCCGTTGTACGGTTGAAAAGTGCTTGGTCGCCTTTGCTTCTAATGAGTGCAAAATTGTCATTGCCTCCCGTTTGTTCATAAATCACTTTTGAGAGTTCTTTTTCCGTTTGAGCCAATTTAACTCTAGCCTCTACTCTCTCGTTTTCCAGTAATCTATGTTCAATGAGCTCGGCTTTTCTTGTTTGAAGAGCGAAATAAGTTTGCGCAAAAGCAATCTGCTCTTTTTTACTGTCTCCATTTTGAGCGATGAGATAACATGCATAACGAGTAAGCATGATGTCATCGACCTCTTTTTTTGCACCAGAACCTATTTCAACCATTTTGTTGACATCAACAAAATGGTCTGATATATCTTGACCCGACACTTCACAAGCTGTTTTTGCTTTTGAGATAGCATTTTGAAAATTACGCCATTCGGTATAACCAAGTAGCTGTTGTAAATCTCTTGCCAACCAAAACTCAACTTTGTCATCTGTTTGATTTGCAAAATCTTCAAAATTTTGAGTCAGACTGTGGATAAGTTCTTTTTCTATCATCTGTATACTCCAAAAATCAAATAATTACAAACATACTAACAAAAAAGATATAGATTTTTGAAATATATGACTATTTGTCATGAAATTTTTTTCTTTTTTCCATATGCCAAACATTATCTTGGTTTTTGAAACTCTTCCATCTCTGTATCGATAGATGATTCAAAACTCATCGACCACTGAATACCAGTTAATTCTCTAAAAACCTTCATTTGCATAAATCCATAAAAAACTTTATACTCTTTAAGGTTTAAATACTGCTCCATTAATACATTGAATGAATGATAATATTCATTATTTTCCTGCATAACTTCATTGACTGTTGATGTAAATGAAGTTAATTTTTCAAAACTAAAATCTTGACCATCCATATTATTTAAAGTTTTTAGCAAATCAACATTCTCGATTTCTTCTGGTTGGCTAAATGCTTTTGAAATAGTTCCTGCTTGGATAAATGTATTTTTATGATGTCCTGATAACTTTGAAACTTTTTGAAAGTTTGTTTTTTCAATTATCTGTTTTTTCATACTTGCTTCTACTAATTCATCCACACTTTTAATAGCAGGTGCAGCATATAAAACCAATGCTTGTTGTCCAAATTGACTTTCAAGATGCTCAAGTAGGTTTTGCTGGTTTTGGTTTATTTCATATCTAAAATATGATTGTTTCCAATGACTCCATTGTCCACTTAAAGGTGAGACCAAATATTCAGATCTTTTGTACTGAAATAACAAGTTAGTTTTTATTTTTGGTATATTGTGAACACTTGCATTTGTATGATGTTCCATCTCCCATGCAATATCTTGTAAATCTATACCTCTATAAGGTGGATGAAACCAAGGATAATCAAATATCTTCCATAGTTGCCTATTTTTTGAATATGCTGCAGAATCAATGCCGATTACACCCTCTTGTGCTTGACCTAACGGGAAAACAACAGAATTAGATGCAAGTAATTCTCCATTAAAATAATTTTCAAATGTTTTTTCTTCATACGATGTATTCATTTTTTTCTCCTGAATTTTTTATATTGATTGATTTAACCAACCGATTTTTTTACTTCTCAGCCAAAACCAACCTCAATGATGATGCTCCGCCTCAAGCAGCTCTTCTGCTGCCTCATCCGAGAGCTGTTCTATCTCCAAAATCCTGCCGCTTGCTACGAGTGCGATTCCTGCCAGTTCATGATTTGCGTTGAGAGTTGCGTACTCTTCGTCTATACTCTCAACCACATAAACGATGCCTTCTTCTTCGCCGTCTAGTTCTGTGCCTATGGCGATATCCTCAGGCAGATCTTCCAGCAGCTCTTTTAAAACTAAACTCTCATCGTACTCTCCAAACGCTTCTGCGGAAGTGAGCGTAACATGAAAAGTATAGCCTGCTGTTTTTCCATCAAGCTCATCTTCTAGCTTTTGAAAGATTTGACCGTAACCGCCGTGAAGGTACATAAGTTCTTCACTCTCATCAATGATGTTGCCCTCTTCATCTTCCAACTTTATAAGCATTGACACAAGTGTGTTTTTTTTGATTTTATCCATAGAAAATCCTTTTATTTTTATCTGTAGAGTAGCTCTTTTTGTTTTTTTGGTAAGTTTATCATACACAAGTTCTCTTGATTGTGTTAGGAAACAGCAAAATTATTCATCAGGTTTTTAAAAATAAACCTCTCAAAACTTACCACTTCAACATCTTGCATATTTTCATTTGTATCGTAAGTGATAAGCAGGTTTTTATATTTGCCTTCTTTGTTAAAGTGTGAGAAACTGCCTAGCTCTCTTTGTCTTGTTTTAGCCTCGCTTATGTCGTAAGAGACTTGATAAAGTGTATCTTCACACAAAAAATCTATCTCTTGCAACTCTTTTAGATAATAGATCTCTTGGTGCTTTTGATTTAAAACCGTAAAAACCAAATTTTCTAAACTATTGCCTAGATTAGCGGAAAATTTTGGCGCTATTTGTAAAAAACCATTATCCATTGCATAGATTTTTTTAAAAGATTTTATCCTCTCTTTTGGTTTGTTATGAAATTTATCAAGGCGTCTTAACATAAAAGTATCTTCAAAATAGTTGATATACTCTTTGATACTCTTATCGCTTATCTCAAAAGTAGTAGCCAAAGTAGTGTAGTTTAAAAGTGTAGTTGCATTTGATAGCAGATAAAAAAAGAGCCTCTCTACGGTGTGTGAATTTCTTATCCCGTACCTTGGAACAATATCTTGATAGATGATATTTTTGACATAATTTATGAGAATCTCTTTTTTGATAATTTCATCTTCTACTTCAAAAACTTCACAAAAACCGCCCCATTTTAGATACTCATCTTTTGCCCTTGCTATTTGGATTTTATTTGCGATTTGTTCAAATTCATTTGCATAACTTATCTGTTTGTAGTCTAAAAACTCTCTAAAACTAAAAGTGCTTAGATGAATATTGAGACTTCTTCCACTCAAAAGAGTGTTGAGTTCGTTTGAGAGCATAGAAGAGTTTGAGCCTGTGATGATGTATTTTATATCGCTTGACTCATATTTGCTTTTGATGCAAACCTGCCAATTTTCAAAATACTGAATCTCATCAAATATGCAATAAATTTTTCCGGTAGGATTCATAAGCTTTAGATACTCTTCATAAATCACATTTAAAAAAGAAGCATCATGTTTGTACTCTAAAAATATCGGGTTTTCTAAGTTTATAAAAAATATATTTTTCGCTTCAACTCCGCTTTCTATGAGATGATTTATCGCTTGTTTGGCAAGTGTGCTTTTGCCACATCTTCTGATACCTGTTATAGTAATTATCTGCTTGAGCGGAAGATAGGAGATAAGCTTTGATAAAGCCTCTCTTTTTATACTTTTATATGGCTTATTTTGCCAATGTTGATTTTGTTCAATAAGTGTATTTTTCATTATAATTCCCAAATAATCTATAATATTAGTAAGTATAATACTGTAAAATCATAAAATGTTCAATAGTATAGAGCAAACATTAAAGTTATTTATTTTTCATACATCAAGCTATTGCAGCCGAACAAAGTGCTAAAATTGGCACTCTTATTGCTTGCCGCCATATAACAAAAGGAGTAAAAATGCAAACAAATACTACTTACCAAAACAGAGTGACGCAAAACTCTCAAAGTACCTTGTCCGACACATCGCAAGAGCAGTTTTCTATGGAAGAATCTCTGGCATCTCTAAATATGCCTCAGGATGTCAAAGAGGCGTTTATCGATACTATCAACTCTCTGGAGGGCGGCGATAAACTTATGGCTCTCTCACTTACGCTGGATCTGGGAAGGCTCAATGCCACACTGGGCAACAGTGAATATAAGCCGACTTTGATGGATTATGATTATCTTAAGGGCAGAGTCGATAGCCTCTTAAATCCAACTAACGGCGGATACACATCTCCTGAGGCAAAAGAGAGCATCGGCAACTTTTGGGAAGCTTTTGAAAACGCTTACAGTGGCAACGAGAAAAACAGTGAAATTTCCACCAAAGACGATATCGACGTTACGCAGTTTTTAAATGATCTAAGAACCAAAGGCGCGGCAAAATTTTTAGCAGATCTCAACCAAGAGAAGATCGAGAAAATGGTAGACGAGTATAAACAAAAACTTATAGATCAAATGGGAGACTCTCCGGAGGCTATGCAAGAGATCGAAAAGATGGTTTCAGACTACAAAAAACAGCTGCTTGAGGAGCTTCAAAACAGCCTTGACAACGACGATAAAAAAAATGCACCCATAAACGAAAACGCAATGGTACAGCTTATGTTAAATATGCAAAAAGAGCAACAAGCAAAGCCGTTGGAGACTTTGCTGAGACTTAAGGACTAGCCTTATTTGCTTCGGTATCCTCTGCTTTTTATACCTTGTCCCGCATAGTTTTTCTTAAAACACGCCTGACAAATTCCATACGGCGAGTTTGGCGGAAGCGGTGCGGCGCACATTCTGCATTTTGTGGCAAGCTGACTTTGTTGAAGCGAATTTTCTATAAATTTGTTTAAAATCCCTCTTGAAGATCTCGCTCTTTGAGCATCTACAAAGTAGTCGCTAAATCTGTAGCTTAGCCAGAGATAGAGTGAGATCTCCTTTACCATATCTTCTGCACGCAACAGCTCGTCTGTCGTTTGCGCATAGCTTCCTTGCAGCGGCGGAGTCGTATAGGTAATGGGCATTTTCTTCTCTAACGCACCGAGGTAACTCTCATACGCTGCCGTGATATACGGAGATTTTAGAGTCAGCGGCGCGCATGCCAAATGATACTTTGTAGCGATGTCAAGATCATACTGGTCAACTAAAATGGAGGCTTCAAGCATATCGTCCAAGTTAGTGGCTATAAAAGGACCGTCGAACTCCATATTTTTCACAAAAAACTTTAGTATTTCGTGTAGTGAGTTCTCTTCTAAAATGCTTCCTACAAGTTTTATATGATCCAAGTTTGCCATTACTTTAAAAGGTATGGTTATGGTTTTTGCTTCTTTATGAAAACCTTTTTTGATTATGCTTAAAACATCGCTGCTCAAAGCTCCTACAAAACCCTCTTCATGCAAACCGTATCTTCCCGCACGCCCCGAGATCTGATGAATCTCGCTCGGGAGCAGATTTCTATCGTTTACCCCGTCAAACTTTTCGGCTTTTGAGAAGAGTATGGTTTTGATGGGCAGATTCATCCCCATTGCGATCGCATCCGTAGCAACCAAGATCTGCGTCTCGCCGCTTCTAAATCTTCTTGCCTCTTCCCGTCTGACTTCGGGAGAGAGATTTCCGTAAACAACGCTTACGCTAAAATATTTTGAAAAACTCTGCTTTAGTTTTAAGACATCTTTTCTGCTAAAAGCGATAATCGCCGTGCTCTCTTCTACGTCTTTTTCATGAACGGGAACATCTATAAGAGTAAGCGGATTTTTTCTCTCAAACTCGATTATTTCCAGCTCTTCGCCCAAATACTCCGCCAAAGCTATTATCGCCTCTTTTGCGTTTGGAGATCCCGTCATTATGATCTCTTTTGCAGGCGCGCCGATTATAGCATTCGCCCATGCCCAGCCGCGATCTCGGTCGTCTAGCATCTGCACCTCATCGATTACGCAGACATCCACATCAACGTCAAAATTTACCATCTCGATAGTCGAACTTATGTGTGTCGCATCTTCGCTTACGATCTGTTCTTCGCCCGTTATCAAAGATGCTTCAATGCCGTTATCTATAAGATCTTCGTAGCCCTCTAACGCCAAAAGCCTAAGCGGTGCGAGATAGTATCCCGTGTCGGCATTTTTTAGTTTCTGCATAGCCTGATATGTTTTTCCGCTGTTTGTCGGTCCTATGTGAAGAGTGAGTTTTCTTCGCATGTCACGTGCAAGAGGAAAAAGATTTTTGAAATCTCTTATCGTTCTAGCCAATAGTTCGTATCTCTGCTTTTTTGCTATCTCATCATGTATGGAGTGAACAAATCTTTTGACGCTCTTTCGTGCAATTTTCGCTGAGATAGTTAGTGAAGGAGTTAACATCTCAAGCATGACATCATAAACTTTTGCATACAAATCGGCACTGCCAAGATGAAGCAAAACCGCATACGAGCCGCACTCATTGACTAAAGATGCCAAGTCGCTTAAAAACTGCTCTTCATGCTCTTTTTTGGACTCATTTATAACTTCGCTAAAATCAAGTTTGTTGCCCTTCCAGATATCTTCTAAAAGTGAGTTTAACTCAACATGCAGCTCTAAATTATAAGGCTGTTCTCTATCCGTATACGGAAGCTTGCAGTGCTGCTGCATCTGAACCAAAAGCTCCTCGCCGTGAAGGTCTATCTCCACATCTGTGAGTTCGCCGGTGATAATGCTAGATAAAATCCCCTCTTTTAAAAGCGGATATGAAACCTTTGTTTTAGGCGGTGAAGCACGAAGCGCATTTGCTATCTCTTTTTGGGTTAAGTATGGATGCGGATCCGGCAGGTTTTTTATAAAGCTGTTTATCTCTTGCTGCTTTTTCTCTACTGCACGCTCTTTCTCTTTGCAGATCTCTTCTATAATCGACTCTTCATCACTCTCTTGCAGATAATCATACTCATATTTTTTTGTATTAAGTGTCAATATTTTATGAAAACTCTGCCCATAAAGTGTATAGCAAAGAGAGGCATTGAACTCCAAAGAGTCGTCAATGTCAAAAACACCGTCAACTCTTTTTTGAATGCGCTCTTTTTTTAAGTTGTATCTTATGTGACGCAGTTTTGATTCCATCTTCTCTATGGTAATCTTTTTGCTTCTCACATCCGCAAACGCCTCATGAAGCAAAACAGCCTCTTCATGCGTTACATGCAGTTCGCCGATAAGCGCATCTATCTTGTCATCCCTCTCCAAACTCGGCTCTTTTGGAGTTGTCGATTTATAGATTTTGTTCTCATGTGCGAAAAAGTTTAATATATCCACGCGAAAGCCACTGTCAGCCTCACTCCAAAGCATTCGTGCCATTTTTATAAGCATATCTCTGCTTTGATCAACATCGTAGATCCCAAGGGTCGTAAAAAGCTCGCTAAGTGTCTGCGTACTTACTCTTGCAATCCCCACATCAAACGGATCATCATCAAAATAGTATTTTATTTTTTGGTTTATTTTTGAGTTTTTCTTATTTTTCTTTGCCATACCAAATTGTAACTAAAAGGATTAAATGTTTAGTCTAAAATTTTCAATAACATTTTGCTATAGTGAAAAAAAATTATGGGGGCTTGTATGAATAGAGAACAAATTTTAGATTATTTGAAAAACAAAAAACAATTCCTCCAAGAGCATTTCGGCATAAGCAAAATAGGACTCTTTGGCTCATACGCAAGAGATGAATCAACAAAAAATAGCGATATAGACATTATTTATGAGATAGATAAAGATAAAAAGTTTTCAATGTTTGCGTATTTAAAATTAAACAAATATCTTGAAGAAAGTTTCCATGCGAAAGTTGACCTCGTAAGAGAGACTGCCATCAAAGAGTCGTTAAAAAGCTATATCTCAAAAGATATCATATATGTTTAGCACGAACAGAGATTGGAAGTTGTATGCAAAAGATATTTTGCAAGAGTGTGAAAATATCAAAAAGTTTACAGTTACCACGTTAAAAATAGCTTAAATCAAGCAACTTTATCAGCATCTTTTTTTACCCAACCAAGGTTTTTTTCATACAATTCATTATTAAATTTGATGTCGTTTTTAAAAAGTGAATGAGCAACTAATATCATTTTTCGCATTACTGCTATTTGAGCAGATGTAGAATGTTTTCCATTAGTTTTTAATCTATCATAAAATAGTTTCATATAGGGGTTATTTATATACATTCAAAGTTACACTCCCTCTACTATCCCAATCTCTTCATCACTCAATCCATAAAGTTCATACACTGTTTTGTCTATCTCTTTGTCGATTTATTTTCTTTTTTTGTTTTTTGTTTTAGCAATCAAAAACAAAAAATACCCCCAAAAATAAGACTTTCTAGCATTTTATTTTCTATTTTTTAAAAATTTTATTTTTTATTTACCAAAAAATAAACCATATTTCTTTTTTCTCCGTCTCGGCCTATTTCGCTATCCTTATACATTTTATAAACAATTTTTCTAAGATAACTTATATCTAAATCCTCAACTCTTTTATGTATTTCAGATATTTTACTTCTAGGATGACAGGTAAACTATAGCTTGATGGCTTTTTTGTACTATGTATAAATTTTTTTATGACAACTTAAAATATCAATATTTGCATTTTTAAAATCTGTATCATTTGTCAACAATATAAATTGATTATCTTTACAAATTTTTACGATAGCCTTATCTGAAAAATCTAAGCTATCAACGGTACACATAAAAATCAAATCATTTTTAGAATAGCTTTTTTCTACTACTTCAAATTCATTCAAAATATCATCCGTTACGGTCAAATAAATATCTTCTAAAGCATCTTGTCCATTTTGTGAGTTTCTATAATCTTTATATTTACAATTGTTTTCTGTTAGATGGTTATTTGCTAAATAATTTTTATATTCAATTTTGATAGCCCTATTCACAAACTCGGATATAACTATAAAATCAACAACAAAACTATTTTTTTGCTTACTAAGATTTGAATAAAGTCTCGCATATTGGTCTTCCCAATTTGCATTAGTGGGCGTACCATAGCCAAAAAGATAAATTAAGATATTTGCATCAAAAAATATTTTTTTATCATTTATGCTACTTATGGATGATGGATTGTATCTATTCGCCATCATCTTCACCCAAGATTTCTTTGATAGACTCTTTCATTTTATCAGGGTTTTTAAAATAGTTTTTTGCATTTGTAGTAACTCTTTTTAAACGAACTTTTCCACTGTCTGCCAAATCTTCTACGGTAAGGCTATTTTTGATTTTATTTTCATCAAATTCACCATAAAGTTTACCGATAGCATTATTTAAAAAAGCAGTTGTTAGCTTCTGTACATTTAAAAAAGATATTGAAGCTTTTTTATCTTCTTTTAGAATTTTTTGTATTGTCTTATGAACTTTATCGCCATCTTCAGGCAAAGTGCAATCTTTTTGCCCAACAATACTAAAAATATTTACTTTTACTTCATCCATTTTTTTACCCTTAAAATATATCTTCAATTTCACTTGCAAACTTATATATTTTGCTGTCATCTGTTTTAAATGTCATGCTTATTACCGCACCATCATAATAACCATCTAGTTTTTGCATTTTTTCGCTGTTATCGTACAACTCATAAAAAGCATCTCCGCTAATGATTTGAATTTTACCCTTATTTAGTGTAATAAACTCTTTAAGCAAGGCAAGCCCTAAACCGCCAGATACATTTTGCTTAGTTGTATGTCCCTCTACCATAGCCCACTTGATAGCATCGCTTGAACTGATTTCCATATCGAAATCTTTTTTTATCCTCTTTGCAAAACCTATGCCCGTATCTACGATAGTAAAATTAAGTTTATGATCTCTAGGAAAAAACTGTCCACAAGTATAGATAAACTCTGTTTCACTATGTATTGTTGCATTTATAAACATCTCTTGGATAGATTCGCTTATTTTGTCATGTACGGCTTCGCTCATATTTGGAAACTCTGTTCGGTTTAAAAGTTCATCTTCCAGATATTGATTAAAGTATCTTGTATCTGATGGTTTTATTTTTTTATATTCTATGGTCGTGTGGTTTGTATCATAAACTTTTGGATAACCGTAAAATGATAAAAATCCATTTTTTTGAAGTATGGTTTGAATGTCATTTTTTATATATATGAAGTTGATGTCATTAAGTCCGTCATTTTTGATTTTATCCAGTATGCCGCCTAAAAGTGCACTCAGATTTGCATCAAACCAAACTTGCATTTCAATATCTATTTTTTCAAAAATGTCGTCTTTATGTTCTTCATAAAGTTGAACTAACTGATTGTATCCGTCTAAATTGTTATGGATATTTGAGAGTTTGCTAGTTGGCATTTAGATTCCTTTTATAGCAAAAGATTTTATGGTTCATTTTTAAATACTTCCTCAATCTCTTCTTTGCTTATAAAATAATTTGGGGTAGGTAAATGTTTAATTTTATTTTCATAGGATACATAAAATACGGGGTTTTCTTTTGTGCCTTTTGAGCTACTTACATAAGCATCTATAACTTTTTCACATACTGGTTCTTGTTCAACTATAATTATTGCTTTCAAAATTAAATCTTTATAAGGTTCTGTTTTTTTATCAAATTCAGGAATAAACCGATTCGTTTTGTTTGCATAAATTGAATAGCCTTTATAAACATCTTCTATTTCAATTTTTTCCAATTTATATAAATCTTGCATAGGGTGCATTTTGTAATACTTAACACCTCTACCTCTAAGAGTACTCATAACAAGCTTAATAGTGTTTTCTGGTGTCCTATATCCAAAATAAATTGATTTAACCGATCTATTGTAAAAATGATATAGACCGACAGTTCCCGTAATGATTCTAAATTCTTCCTCATGCTTCCATGCAATACTTTTGGTAGCTAAATATTTTTTAACTAAATTATTTGCTTCAAACATGTCATTAAGTTCAATTACAGGTATATCTTTATCATACTCTACATCATTCAAAAATTCTTGATTAAGTTGATATTGCTTCAAAATGTCTAAATCATATTCAATACAAAATCCTTGATGTGAATTAGAATAATATGCCCATAAAAGTTCATTATCATAATTTTTACTCAAAGAATAAATACCATATTTTTTAGCTTCATTTATAAAATTTTCTAATATATTTTGAATACAATTATCACTGGATTGAAAAGTAGTGTTCTTTAAAAATACATCTAAAACATTGATTTGAGTATCATTTATTTTAATTTTCGCCTCTTGAATATCATTTAAAGATTCTATACCTGCTGAAAAAAACTGATTATTCATTAATGATTCAATATCTCTAGCCGAACCACTTCTATATTTATATACATTCAAAGCTAAACACCCTCCACAATCCCAATCTCTTCAGCACTCAACCCATAAAGTTCATACACCATTTTGTCTATCTCTTTGTCGGTTTTTTCTATCTCTATTTTTAGTTTACATGTAAGGGCTTTGTCGTTTTCAAAGATGGCTTGCCACTCTTGTTTGAAGTTGCGTTGGGCTAGTTTGTCGGCAAATTTTAGTTTGAGGGCTTTTGTGTATTCTGTTACAAACTCCTCAAATGTCAGTTCTTCAAAATTTTGGAGTTTTTTTGTGAGTTTTTCAAGTTTTAGTTCGTTTATGAAATTTTGTTTTGTCTCTTGGAGGTTTTTGTTTAACTCCAGCATTTTGTCTGCTTTTTGGATGAAGGGTTGTTGGTCATTTTCTGAAATTTCTTTAAAAGGAAATTGTCTCAAATCATTCAAAATAACTTTTGGAAACATTTGTCTAACTGACTTTGCGGTATTTTTCATAAAATAATAAGACATTAAAGAGCTATTTAAAATTAGAACAATATATTTTAAAGCTATGCTTTTGTTTTCTTTTTCAATAATACCGATATTGCTTCTATTGTATAAATAAATTTCTTCACTATATGTTGCAATAATACTATTTGGATATTTTCCTGTAATTTCTCGTATGATAATTTTTTTACCATCAAATAGATTAAAAGTTCTAGGTGCTGCCAAATGTTCCCCATATCTTAAATAAAGTCCATTCCAAGAAATGAAGTATCTTCCAACATCTTTGCCATCAAGATATTTAAAAGTTTCATCATCAAATTTATAATCATAATCATAGGGGCGATTTTTTACATCATCAGCACTTTGTTTTGGAATTCCCTTATCTTTTTCATAAGCTTGTAATCCAGCTTTAATTTGTACAATTGAATCAAGAATCACGGAATTTTTTTGTAATTTCTCAATTAATTGTGAACTTTCATCATCTGAAAAAACTCTAAATTCAAAACCTTCATTATTTAAAAAATCATTTTGCTTTTTTGTGTGAGAAAGTACAAATTCAGTACCTTTACTGAGCAATACAGAAATATCATCTGCAATAACAGTTGATTTATTTGCAATTAAAATAATCGTTTCAACACTCACATTTTCAAAAGAGTAACCAGATAAATTTATAATTTTATTCACTTGAGTGTTATCTAAAATATACTTTCTCAGTCCTTGACCTGAATATACCATTAACCAAGCATTTGGAACAATTAAACCGTAGAAGCCATTTGGCGACAGTAATTTAATGGCTTGCTCCATAAATAAAAGATATGTGTTTATTTGATAATTTGCTGATTGATATTTTTTGATATAGTAATCTTTTTCATATTGACTCATGTTTTCTCTTGCAAATACATACGGCGGATTCCCAATCACAACATCAAATCCACCTTGCGCAAAAACCTCTGGAAACTCTGCATGCCAGTCAAAGGCGTTTGGTACTACCGTTTTGTCGTCTATGAGGGAGTTTCCTACTTTTATCTTATTTGCCAGTTTTGTAAGCGGTCTGCCTCTTTTTGCGGTTCTTAGCCACAAACTTAGTCTTGCTATCTCTACTGCGCCCTCGTTTATGTCAACACCGTAAAGGTTGTGTTCTAGTACCTCTTTTTCTACCTCATAAGAGGCAAACAAATCGCCCATGAGTGCTAAGTCATTTTGGAGTTTTTTGTGTTCTTTGAGTAGGTATTCTAAGGCTTGATTTAAAAATGCTCCGCTTCCGCATGCGGGGTCTAGGATTTTTAGATTTAAGAGCCACTCTTTGTAAAGGAGCAGATTTTCTTTTGTTTGTTGTTCTGCTTTGGTTGGATTTTTTGGGTTTTTTGGTGAGACTAAAGTCTCACTTCCTATGCAGAGTTCTTCTCTTTTGTCTTCACACAACTTGCCCAGAGTGTTTTGCACGATGTACTCGGTGATGTAGGCAGGAGTGTAAAACACACCGTCTTTTTTTCTTTTAGACTGTTTTTTGTCAAAGTCGTTATTTAAAAGTTGCGCACTTATCTCTTCTAGTTCGCTGATGGAATTCTCAAAAATATGCCCTAAGATATTTACGGAGATGTCACTTCCAAAGTTGTAAGCGGAGAGGATTTTTGCCCGTGCATCTAGCACTTCATCGTCAATAACAAGTTTATTAAGCAGTTCATCATCTGCAAAAAGTCCGCCGTTGTACATGGTAATGTCTAGGTCTTCATCCCCTGCATTTATGGCTTCAAAATAAACTTTGTACGAATCGTAAAGAGTGAAGCCCTTTACAAGTTTTTTGACTTCTTTTTGTTTTTGGATAATCGTGCCGATGGTGTTTTTCGGCAAGAGGTCGGTGTCTTCGCCAAAGAGTATAAAGACGATGCGGTCGATGAGTTTTTGCGTTGCATTTAAGAGTTCTAGCTTATCTAACGGAGGTGGGACTTCAGTCCCGCTTAATGGCGGGGTTAAAACCCCACTTCCAAAATTGTTTTTGAGAATGTTTTCAAACAGCTTTGTTCTAAAAGCGGTGTAATCTTTGTAGAGCTGGTTTGAGATGTCTTGTTCAAAAGTGAGTGACTTTTCCTTTATGACATGTGGAAGTTCTTTACTAATGCTCTCATAACTCAAAATCGTGTGAAGCTTTTTAAAACCCTCATAATCAAGGTCAAAAAGAAAAAACTGCTCATATGCCGTGGCTTTGTCAAAGTAAAATCTTAGCTCATTGAAGTTGGAGATGATGACATATTTTGCATGGCTGTTGTATTGCAAGTAGCCAAAAGCTTGTCGCACCGCACTCTCTTCACGGTTGTACTTTTTGTCCAAATCTTTGGTTTTTTGGTCTTTTAGCTCTATGACTGCTACTACTTTGTCATCTACCAAAAGCGCGCCGTCTGCTTTTTGGGCATTTGTCTCGTTCTTTTTTTCACGTTCTAGCGTGTAGTGTTCATCTGTTGAACGGGTTTTAGAGATATAACCGAGACAATTTTCAAAAATATCTTCTAAAAAACCGTCTTGATAATCGGTCTCTATCCATGAAGAAATTTTCTCTTTTTTGGCTAAAAAGTTTTTGTACTTCTGCCATCTGTTTTCTATGAGTTTTTCATCTTGCTTTTGTATAAAATCGTTAAGTACTTTTTGCCCGAAAAGTTGTTGCATATAATTTTCCGTTGTTTTTATCGTTGCTTGTATCTTAGCTTATCCTTGCTATGCAAATCGTTAAACTCTTTTAAAATAATTCAATACCCTGATTAAACATAGACAGCTTCATTTAAAGTGCTACGATTACAGCCGCTTTTAACAAAAAAAATCCTACTATTTAACATATTAATTTTTAGGTAAATGTATGAAGATAAAATCGCTCTATATATCTGCAGGTGAAAAAAATGTGGGTGCTCTTTTTGTCTCTATGGGCATGATGGAAGTGCTAAAGAGAAACTTGCACAAGGTTGCTTTTTTTCGCCCTATAATTCTCTCTAAAAATATTCGTGACAAAGATATCGACTTTATTTTAGAAAGATATGAGCTTGATGTGGATTATGAAGATGCTTACGGTTTTGATATAGACTATGTCGAGAACATGATTGCCTCAAAACGTACGGATGAGCTTATAAATGAGCTTATTGCGAAGTTTAAAAAGCTCGAAGAAAGCTATGATTTTGTCCTTTGCGAGGGGATAAGAAGAGCGTTTTTGACACCTACGATAGACTATGATTTAAATATGCTTCTTGCCCAAAACTTCGGATCTTCGATCATAAACATCATAAATGCAAAAGATAAATCGGTGCAGGATATTTACGAAAACATATTGATAGAGAGAGAAAATCTACTCTCTCATGAGTGTTCTCATTTTGCCACATTTATAAATAGGTTTGATGAGAGAAACTATCTTGAACTCAAAGAAAAACTAAAAGACAACGACTCGAATATCTATATTTTAAAAGAGATAAAAGAGCTTGATATCCCAACCATAGAGGATGTTGTGGAGGTTCTCGACGCAAAAATGAAGCTCTGTTTCCAAAACTGCAACACCAGAGTCGTAAGAGGTTTCAAGATAGCCGCACATGGAGTTGACAACTTTTTGAACTGCATGGAAGAGGATGATCTCATTATTGTTCCTGCCGATAGATCTGATATCATCTTGGGAATCATAGGCGCATTTTACTCAAAAGAGTTTCCAAAAATAAGCGCTATTTTGCTTGTCTCAAAAATGGAACTCCATCCAAATATTCAAAAGATAATATCCGGACTAAAAAACTACAATATCCCCATTTTATCAGTACCGACCGACAGTTACCAAAGTGCGAAAAACTTATCTCGTATCTACTCAAAACTAAGAGTGAGCAGTGAGAGAAAAATAGCACTCGCACTTGGACTCTTTAACTCAAGCGTGGACATAAAAGCCATTGAAGAGAGGATCCAAACCCAGCAGAGCGAAGTTATGACCCCTATGATGTTTGAGTATAAACTCTTTGAAAAAGCTCGTCAAAATAGAAAAAAGATAGTTCTGCCTGAGAGCGCAGATGAGAGAATCTTAAGAGCAGTAGAGATAATCCTTCGCCGTGACGTGGCGGATATCGTGCTTTTGGGAGATGAAGAGGAGATAAAAGAGAGTTATCAAAGATTTGGGCTTGATCTCGGCAAAGCCTCTATCATAGATCCCGACAAATCTGAACTTATGGAAAAGTTCACAAATATTTTTTATGAGATGCGCAAAGAGAAGGGTTTGAGCTACCAAAATGCAAAAGACGCAATGATACATGGAAACTATTTTGCAACTATGATGGTGCATTTGGGTTACGCCGACGGAATGGTGAGCGGAGCTATCCACTCAACCGCAGATACCATAAGACCTGCTCTTCAAATCATAAAAACCATACCTGAAGTAGATCTCGTCTCAAGCCTCTTTTTTATGTGTTTAAAGACAAAAGTTTTGGTTTACGGAGATTGTGCGCTTAACCAAAATCCAAACGCCGACGAGCTTGCACAAATAGCCATCTCATGCGCTTCAACCGCTCTTGCTTTTGGGATTGAGCCAAAAGTGGCGATGCTCTCCTACTCAACCGGAGAGAGCGGAAGCGGAGAAGATGTGGATAAAGTAAAAGAGGCTACGAAGATCGTAAAATCTCTTAGACCGGATCTAGACATTGAAGGTCCAATCCAGTACGATGCGGCGATCGACAAAGAGGTGGCGATGATAAAACTTCCAAACTCAAAAGTAGCAGGCGAGGCGAGCGTTTTTATATTTCCAGATCTAAATACGGGAAACAATACTTACAAAGCAGTACAAAGATCCAGTGGTGCGATAGCCATAGGACCTGTTTTGCAAGGGCTTAAAAAACCGGTAAATGATCTTAGCCGCGGATGCAGCGTGGCAGATATAGTAAACACCATTTTAATCACGGCGATTCAAGCGGGGCAGAGATGAAAATCGCAGTTATAAACTCCGGAAGTTCATCCATAAAATTTCAGCTTTTTTCTATGCCAAGCGGCGAGATCTTGGCTCATGCTTTGGTCGAGAAGATAGGCGAGGCGGATCAAAAGAGTATGTTTGAGTACGGGGATCAAAAGATAGATATAGCAGAAAAGGCAAATACTCATCATGATGGTTTAAAGCTGATAAACAGGCTCTTAAGAGAGCATCATATCGTAGAACACTTTTCATCGCTTGACGCCATAGCTCACAGAGTCGTACACGGCGGAGAGCATTTTAGCGGCGTTACTCTTATAGACGACGATGCGATAGAGAAGATAAGAGATCTCATTCCACTTGCTCCATTGCATAACAGAGCTAATCTTGAGGGGATTTTGCTAAGCAGACAAAAAGCTCCCAACGTTCCTCAGATAGCAGTGTTTGATACGGCATTTCATGCCGCTATGCCAAAAGAAGCCTTCCTTTACGCCCTGCCTTACGAGATGTACGAAAAGCATAAGATTAGAAGATACGGTTTTCACGGAACGTCGCACTCATTCGTTATGAAAGAGGCGGCAAAAATAATGCATAAAGATCCAAAAGAGCTAAATATAATAACGCTTCACCTTGGAAACGGATCCAGTGCGGCTGCCGTAAAAGGCGGAATCAGCATCGATACTTCGATGGGTTTTACTCCGCTTGAGGGGCTTGTAATGGGAACGAGATGCGGCGATATAGATCCCGCTATAGTCCTCTATCTTCAAAGAGATCTAGGCTTTGGCATAGATCAAATCGACGCTCTTTTAAATAAACATTCTGGTCTTTTGGGGATCTGCGGAAGCATAGATCTAAGAGAGATAGAAAAAAAGAGCGACGAACTCTACAAAACAGCGATAGAGATAACGGCAAGAAGAGTTAAAAAATATATAGGATCTTATATGGCTCTTCTTGGACGAGTAGATGCCATAGTCTTTACGGCAGGTATCGGCGAAAACTCGCACACTATGAGATCTAAAATTGTTCAAGATCTGGAGTTGTTTGGAATAGAGTTGGACGAAAAGGCGAATATAGAAAATTCCGTTTTGATCTCTAAAGCTTCTAGCAGGGTAAAACTATTTGTTATAAAAACGGATGAAGAGCTTGAAATGGCAAGAGAGAGCGAGATCTTTTTAAAAAATTTAAACAAAGGCAAAAACAGTGATTTATGAATTATCAAACCCTCTGACAAAAACATTGATTACCCATTTAAGAGATCAAAAGAGCGATGCGCTTCGCTTTCGCCATATAGTCGCAGAGCTTACAAAACAGTTGATGTATGAAGCGTTAAAAGAGCAAACTTTGGTGCAAAAAAGCATAGTTACATGGCAAGGCGAAGGGAAATACGACACGATAGATGAAGAAAATATCATAGTCGCAACGGTTTTAAGAGCAGGTATGCCGATGCTAGGTAGTGCGCTAGATCTCCTTAGCGGAGCAACAGCCGGATTTCTGGCGATGAAGAGAGACGAGGTTACACACAAAAGCGTTCTCTACTATGACAGATTGCCTGATTGCAAGGGAAAAACCGTCATCTTGGTAGATCCTATGGTAGCAACAGGCGGATCTATGATGGATGCGATAGAACTCATTAAAAACAGGGGTGCAAAGAAGATAATTACGCTCAATATTATCGGCTCGCCAGAGGGTTTAGATAAAGTTAACACGGCATATCCGGAGGTGGATATTTTTATTGCGCAGATTGATGAGCGGCTAAATGACGACAAGTTTATAATTCCAGGACTTGGAGATGCAGGCGATAGATCTTACAACACTGTAGAATAATGAAGATAGATCTAAAAAAAAGAAGTTCGACCGAGATAGTAGAGTATTTTGAAACTTTGCAGATCAAATCGGCCGAAATAGTAGAAGTCGAGTTTTACGATACGGATATAGAGAGTTTCGGTTACAAAGCTTTTGTGGATTTGGCACAGCTTTTTTTTATGAAGATGCTGACTCCTCTAAAAAAAGATGATGGCGTTACTCTGCTTAGATTTCAAAAACTTTGTCTTGAGCGCTCTTTCCATAAAACCGATAAAAGCAGCGAAAAGTACGGCATTGAGAGCGAATTTTTCAGCATAGACAAAACAAAACAGTTTAGCTTTTTGTACCATTACCGCCACTCTCTTAACTTCGTAGATCTAAAGAGCAAAAAAAGAGTTTTAAATCTTGGCGTAAACCGTGGGGATGAGTTTAAAATTATCAAAGAGATGCTTGAAGAAGAGGAGTTTAAAAAGATCGAGTTTGTGGGGATCGACTACTGCGCTTCGGCGATAGAGTACGCTAAGAGAGATTTTTCACATGATGAAAATGTGCAGTTTCACTATCATGATATCAATAAGCTTGAAGAGTTGAACTTGGGGAAGTTTGATCTCATCATCTCTATAGGCACGCTTCAAAGCTCAAACATAAACTTTAATGCCGCATTTATGTCCATCTATCAAAACCATTTAGAGAGCGGCGGAGCAATGGTTCTTGGTTTTCCAAACTGCCGCTGGATAGAGAGCGAGATGATTTATGGGGCAAAAGCTCCAAACTACGGCTTTAGCGAACTTAGCTTGGTTTTAAAAGATATCCATTTTTGCAAGAAATATATGCAGCAAAAAAAATATCGTGTAGTTGTTACAGGCAAAGATTATCTTTTTCTAAGTGCTAGAAAAATTATTTAGCTATAATTTCAAAAATTTCTGAGGATTTCTATATGACATACAACGATATGATTTTAGGAAATGAACTATTTCAAAAGAGTTACTTTAAAGCTTATGAAAAAGAGTTTTTGCAGTTGGCAGAGAAAGGTCAAACTCCAAAAGCCCTCTATATCGGCTGTTCAGACTCCAGAGTTTTGCCAAATCTTATCACAAGAAGTGCTCCTGGTGATCTCTTTGTTATCAGAAATGTAGGCAATTTCGTAGCTCCGTATAAACCGGATGAGGATTTTCACTCGACGGCTTCGGCTATCGAGTACGCAGTCAGCGTTTTAGAGGTAAAAAATATCATTGTTTGCGGACACACAAAATGCGGTGCAATAGAGGCAATCCACACAAAAAGCTGTGAAAATAATCCAGAGCTTGTCCATACAAAAACATGGCTGACACTTGGAGAGAGCGCAAAATCACAAGCGATTTTAGCCTTGGGTTTACATGCAGATAAAGAAACTCTCTATCGTTTGACGGAAAAGCTATCCGTCATTTCACAACTGGAAAACCTTTTAACTTACCCATCGGTTAAAAAGAGAGTTGATGAGGGCGAAATAGCGATTCACGGCTGGGTTTACGACATAGAGAGCGGCGAGATAGAGTATTACGATCCTGAAATCTCACAGTTTCTTCCTCTAAGTTCACTTAAAGTGGAAGAGTAATCACAGCAGATACTTTTTAAGCCAAACACTCAAAACATAAAGACCCCACACATGCTGCTTAAAGCCGCCGCTTGCGGCTTTTTGTATATGTTCATCCAAAACATCTTTTTTAAATATCCCTGTTTTGTCATTTACCTCTTTTATAAGTGCTATTTTCTTGCTCTCTATGAGATACTCCATAAACGGGTTTGAAAACCCTTTTTTTCTGCGTAAAAGTATTTTTTCATCTACAAGCGGTTTTAGAGCGGATTTTAAAAGCGACTTTGTAACGCCATCTTCATAGCGGAGTTTCGGATCTATGCTAAAGACCAAAGAAGCTAGTTTATGATCCAAAAACGGGGTTCGTGACTCGATGGAGTGAGCCATACTTACGCGATCTAGTTTGGTTAAAAAATGCTCTGCTTGAAAAATATGCAGATCTATATAGCTGTACCAGATGCTCTCATCCGTATGTGCGGAGTTTACAAATCTCTCTCTATAACTTTTGAGATATTTTAGCGACTCGTTGTCTCTGACATTTCTTCGCATTGAAACATTTTTTTGCAAGTCCGTAAAATTCTCACCCGTAGTGCGAAAAAGCAGAGTGTTGTCAAAAACTCTTTTGTATCGTTCCCACTCTCTGTTCATAGAGAAATTTGAGTGAAAATAACCGCTGAGCCAATTTTTGTTTTTTAGCTTGCTAAGACTCTCTATATCCAAAAACTCAAAATATTGTCTATACCCCAAAAATAGCTCATCGCTTCCCTCTCCGCTTAAGACTACTTTGTACCCATCTTTTTTTATTGCTTCAAAGAGCAGATAGAGCGGAACTGCGGCAGGATCGTTTAGCGGCTCATCAAGCGTGTCAAGGGTTTTATCGAGTGCATCCAAATAGTCGCTTTGCGAGATCTCGATCTCTTTATTTTTTACGCCCAGAAGCTCTGCACTCTCTCTTGCGTTTTGTCTCTCGTCATATTTTGTAAAATTTTTGTACCCCAATGTGTAGGTTTGCAGATTTACTCCGTTTTTTATGGCATAAGCGTTTATGGCGGCACTGTCTATTCCGCCTGAGAGTAGAGATGCCATAGGTACATCGGAATTTAGTCTTATGTTTATGGACTCTTGCAGCATCTTTTGCACTAAAAAAACCGCTTCGTCTCTATCGGTAATAAGATTTGGCGTAACATCAAGCAGATCAAAATATCTTTTTATCTCGATTTGTCCGTTTTTAAACGAAAGGTACTCTCCCCCAGAGAGCTTTTTAATATTTTTAAAAAAGGTAAAAGGCGGAGTAGGCGCTAAAAAGGAGAGATAACCTAGAAGCGCATCCTCATCCATCTCTGTTTTATGCAAAAACGGCAAAAGAGCCTTTATCTCCGAAGCAAATATAAAAGCCCTCTCATGCAGATAAAAGAGCGGTTTTTTACCCAGTCTGTCACGAAAAAGATAGAGCGTTTCATCGTCTAAAAGCGCGATGGCGAACATACCGCGAAGATGGTTTACAAACTCTACGCCCCACTTTATATAAGCGGCGATGATAACCTCGCCCTCGCTTTGTGTTTTAAAACTAAATTCTGATGATAGTTCTTCTTTTAACTCTTTAAAGTTGTAAATCTCTCCGTTGAAAGAAAGTAATATTTTCTCATGCTTTATCGGTTGGTTTGAAGCAGACGATATGTCCATAATGCTAAGTCTTTGGTGGGCAAAAAAGAGATTTTTTCTCTGCTCAATTCCGCAAAAGTCCGGTCCTCTGTGTGTGAGAGTAGAGAGAGCTTTTTTGGCTAGATTTTCCTCATACTCTCCCAAGATCCCAAAGACGGCACACATTAGATGAACTCTTTTAAAAACATAACCGTTATATCATCAGCCATGTAATCGTCTCTTATAAGAACTTTTTTAACACCTAGATCTTTTGCAAGCTGCTCTATCTCTACGGTTGTCATGTAGTTGTAAGTTTGGCTCTCTTTTTTGCCGTGAAGAACATTGAAGATGAAACCGACTCTGCACGACAAGAAGCAGTTTCGTACAAAAAGATGTGTTTCAAAACTCTCTAGTACATTCATAGCACCGCTGCAGATGTAGAAGTCCGCAGATGGAAGAGTGTCGACACAAATATCGGCTACGATTATTTCGCATCCTGTATTATTTAACGCAATCGCATACATCTCTTCGAGCGAATCTATGCCTATGTACTCTTTTGGTGCTCTTTTTTTCTTTACCATATAGAGATAGAGATCTCCAAATCCGCATCCGGCATCGGCAATGCTGTAGATGCTCATATCTTGCGGCAACATACCTAAAATAATATCAAACCTTAGTTTTTGCGACTCTTTTGAGTACCAGTTTACGCCTTTAGCCGTTATGCCGTATTTCTCTATGGCAGTGGAGTAGAATGTTTTGTTATCGATTTTAGGCATGATTAAAAAGGTTCATAATGAGAGTTTCCAAAAAAATAGATTTAATTTGCAAATTATAGTACAAAATATATTTAGATTGTTTTTTAATTGTGTTAGAATAGCCGTAATTACAACGAAGGATTTTAGTATGAGTCATATGTATAATCTTGCGATTATCGGTGCGGGACCGGCGGGGATCGCAACGGCGGTAGAGAGTTACTTACAGGGGATCAGAGATATCGTTTTGCTCGAAAAAGACCAAAATCATAACTCTACAATTAGAAAATATTACAAAGACAATAAAAGGGTAGATAAAGATTGGAAAGGGCAAAAAGTTGAGCTTGACGGCAGAATCTACTTTGTAGACGGAACAAAAGAGACAACTTTGGATTTCTTTGACGAGATCATAGCGCATCACTCGGTTAAGCTTCAAACGCATACGGAAGTTCAAAGTATAAAAAAACTGCATGACCATTTTGAAGTATCTATTGCAGGCGAAAGCGTAAAAGCAAAGTATGTAGTCGTAACTATAGGCAGAATGGGAAAACCGAACAAACCTGACTATAAGATACCGCTTGAAATCAAAAAAAGAGTAGGATTTACGCTTGATGATTGTGTCGGAGGAGAGAAGATTTTAGTGGTGGGCGGCGGCGACAGTGCAATCGAATATGCGGTTGACTTAAGCTCTAAAAACAGTGTCACAATTTGCTATAGAAGAGAGAGCTTCAGACGAGCAAATCCGACAAATCAAAACGATATAGCAAATGCCATCGCACATAAAGAAGTTGAAGCTATGCTTGGGGTGGAAATACAAGCTTTAGAAGATGACAACGGCAGAGTCAAAGTGATTTTTAGCGAGCATGAGCCGCAAACTTACGACAGAGTCATTTATGCCATCGGAGGAACTACTCCGAGTGCATTTTTGGCAAACTCAGGCATAAAAGAGCAAGACGGCAAACCCGTGCATGACGAGAACTACCAAACAAACATTGAGGGGCTTTTTGTTGCCGGAGATATAACGCAAGAGTCAGGCGGAAGCATAGCTCTTGGGCTAAATCACGGGTACGCTATCGCCTGCCACATACAAAAACATCATTGCTGATTACTGATGTTATGCACTAGCACGTCGGAGAGTTAGTCTAGCTGTTCTAAAAGATTTAAAAAGTCGGTTTTATTTGAAAAGCCGACATTCTCATAAAAAGCTTTCTCTTCGTTCGGTTTCACGAAAAAGAGAGCCGGAACGATGGGAGTTTCTAAATATTTTGGAAAATTCTTCTCTTCTTTGTTGATTATAAGAGGAATATATTTAGCCTTTATAACACTATCCACACTTTTGTCGCTGAGTGTTTTTTTCTCAAACTTGCTGCACCACGGACAGTAGTTTGTCACCATTAAAATCATAAGATTTTTATTCTCTTTTTTTGCTCTCTCCAGTGCAGTTTTATAGTTTGTTTCATATGCCATCTCTTTGGCAAAATCTTTGTAGCCCTCTGCCAATATAGTTGTAATCATGACAAGCAACAAAATTAGTTTTTTCATAAATTATCCTCCTTATATTGTAATACAAAAGCATCAAGCATCTCTTCGGCACTATCGAGCAGCTCACTTCCCAACTCTTCGGGAACAAATGTGCGGTTGCTCATGTAAGAGATAACAAAAATCTCCTCTTTTGTATCTACCCTTATGACATTTTCCCCAAGCATAAGCTCTATCTTAAGAGCAATCGCATCACCGACACTTACAAAGCCTATAAGGTATGCAAGAGACCTTGAAGAGAAATTTTTTGTATCAATTTTAAGTTCCGTTGATTTTTTTATCATCATATCTAGGATAATCTGCTTATATTTCGGATCTATTTTATCGCTGTTTATCTCTACAACAGGATAGTAGCTCTTCACACCTGTCAGGACAAATGGAGTTTGAGCATACATGAGTGATGTAAAAACCGATAAAAATAGAAACAGTTTAAATGTTTTCATCTTTAATTACTCTACTTTTGTTTTGTATATATAAGAGATCAGAAATTTTAACAGACTCATAATGATGACTCCCGAGAGCATACCTGCTACTATGAGCGATAAGTATTCGTTTTTCGCTATCAGCGTTGCTTCGTAAGCGATGGTCGCAATGGCAATTATAAACGTCAGCGGCATCGAATCTCCCAGTGCCAAAAGAAACGTCTCAACCAGATCTAGATGCGAGCTGTATGCAAGGTATGAGCTGACGACTCTTACAAAAATGAGCGCGCTTAAGATAAGAAGCGCATGGTAGAGTATCTCAGCGCTAAATATTAGGTTGAGATCCATTGTTGTTCCGACATAGATAAAAAAGATAGGTACTAAAAAACCAAACCCGACTTTGTGCAGCGTATGCGGGAGATCTTTTTTATGCTCAAAAAAGTTGGCTATATAGATGCCTGCAAAGAATGCACCCAAAACCATGTCTATATGGAGTATGTTCATAATAGCGATAAGCAAGATAAAGAGTGCGGCACTTATTCTGACACTCTCTACTTTGGAGTCGTCTTCGGGCATGATAAGCGTTTTTAACTCAGGAAACCACCAGAAAAGAATATTTAGAAGCTTGAAAGATTGATAGATGAGAAATAGCACGATAAAAAAGATAGAGATGTTTTTAAATAGCTCAAAACCGACACCGTTATGAATGTAAGACTCATAGATAACGATAGCCGAGATACTAATAATCTCTCCTATTACCCCGACGATAAGAACTATCTCAAGCCATTTAAATTTTTTGCCGTACTCATTGATAAGCGCCATAATCATTCCAAGAGAGACGATGGGGATGATGACTATATAGACGGGATTGAGATTAAAAAACATGTAAATCCCGATGGAAAGCGAGTAAAGAGTTATAAAGTAGACGATAGCGCTCTTTAAAAGTTTTCCTCTTTGCGCAACAAAGTTTTTTAGGTTTATCTCAAGCCCTGCTAAAAACATCAGGTAGAAGAAACCTATCTTTGAGAGATACTTAAACACCTCGTTGTTCGGATCTAAAAAACCTATCCATACGGCTATCGAACCGAGCAAAATCTCTACAACTACTATGGGAAGCTTTGTTATTTTTGAAAAAACGGGAGATATTACGATTAAAAAAGCTATTCCTATAAAAAGTGCGGAACTACTCATACTCCCAACCTAGACAGCTTTTGCAATAGCGAGATTTAGAGATTGCAACATCTCCAAATCTTTGCCTATTTCACGTCCGCTTGTTGTTAGATAATTTCCTATAACAATCGAATTTGCGCCATGCGAAAAAATCTCTTTTTGCCTTTCTCCAAACATTAACTCTCGTCCGCCTGCGACCATGATTCTTTGTGCATTTGGAATCATATCTCTGGTAAGTTGTATAAGTTCTAACGCCTCATCAACCATGAGAGTATTTGGCTGCAGCTGCAGTGCTTCATTATGATGATAAAAGTTTATAGGAACTGACGCAGGGTTTAGTGAATTTAGAGATTCAAGCATAGAGATTCTATCCTCCCCAGTCTCTCCAAGCCCGAAAATACCGCCGCTTATAAGAACTAAACCTGCTTTATTCACATTTTGGCATGTCTCGTATCTCTCATCCCAAGAGTGGGTTGTGCAGATCCGGTCATAAAACTCACGTGAAGTCTCAAGGTTATGGTTGTAAGCTTTGATGCCAGAAGCTTTTAAGATAAGCAACTGTTCTAAAGTTGCCGTTCCATTACAAGCGATAAGTCTGAGTTTTGGTACTTCTTTTGTTAAAATCTCGGCAATTGAGCAGACAAAAGAGAGGGTTTTTTCATTTAGCCCTTTATCTGAAGTTACAAGACAAAAACCAAGCGCACCGCCATTTTGAGCCGCTTTAGCCTCTTCTATGATAAGTGATATATCTTTTTGTTTATATCGCTCTATATCAGCTTTATATCGTACGCTTTGCGAACAAAACTTGCAATCTTCATTACATGTACCGCTGTTTATATTACAAATGGAGCATAAAAATATCTCTTTACTCATTCTCATCTCTTTTAAATCTGAACTCTTGTTCTTCGATAGTGTCGCTTTTGTTTTGCCTTGTGTAGAGTGTCACTATAAATTCATCTTCACTTATATCCAGCATTGCCCACTCGGAAGTAGGTTTGTTTCTTGCGCACACCTCGCCCGAGTTTATAAAGAGAGTTTTATTCATAAACTCTACGCTTGACTTATGCGTATGCCCATATATGATCACGTCCGCATCGGGTATGAGATAAAAGGGCAGATGCATAAGTTTAAAATTTGCATTTGCAAGTCTAAAATAGTACGGCTCTTGCACCAGTTTAAACTCACTGTGATGCTCCGCCAAATGTGCATCGTTGTTTCCGTAAACGGCTATATATTTGACACCGCTCTCTTTAAGCAGTTTTAAAATATCAAGCTCAACGATATCGCCTGCATGGATGAGAAACTCCGCCCCCTCTTTTATGAGAGAGTTTATCGCACGTGCGGCTTTTTTAACCTTTCTGTGCGTATCTGAAATGATACCTATCTTCATAATTGTTTTACTTCATATCCTCTACAAGCGTTCTTGTTTTGCATTTGAGGCACTCATAAACCTCTTTGCCTCTGTATGTTCTTTGTACCAAAACACCGTCGCATCCGTTCTCTTTACATCTCATAGTTGTCGGTTCAAACTTGGAGATAAACTTACATTTCGGATAGCCGGCACATCCCCAAAATGGACCGCGTCTTGAGTTTTTGAGGCTTATCTCGCCTCCGCACTCCGGACATGGAGTGAGGCTAACTTTTGCTTCAACGCTTATACTTTTTGTATTTTTACAATCAGGGTAACCGCTGCATGCCAAAAACTGACCGTTTCTGCCGCTCTTTAACACCATCTCTTTGCCGCATTTTTCGCATACTTCACCGCTTGCTTCGCCGGACGTGTTCTCGCTCTTCTCGCCCTCAACCTGCTCGGTGTATTTACACTTAGGATATGCGCTGCATGCTATAAACTCTCCAAATCTTCCGGAGCGAAGAAGAAGCTCCTCCCCGCATTTAGGGCAAGGACGTCCTAGAGGTTTAGTTACTTTAAGAGATACTATATTTTCTTTGCCCTCTTTGACTTTTTCATCAAAAGGGAAGTAGAAGTCGCTTAAAAGCTTCTGCCAATCATTTTGCCCCTCTGCAACTTCATCAAGTTTCTCTTCCATGTTTGCCGTAAAACTGACATCTACTATCTCGGAAAAGTTTTTCTCTAACATCTCGGTTACGGTAAATGCCATGTCTGTCGGAACTATCTGTTTTTTTTCAATCGTCACATAAGTTCTGCTGCTAAGAGTCGCTATTGTCGGAGCATAAGTTGATGGCCGCCCGATTCCCTCGCTCTCCAGTTTTTTGATAAGTGCCGCTTCTGAGTAGCGAGCCGGCGGTTCCGTGAAGTGCTGTTCAGGCTTGATACTTTGAACAACCGCACTCTCACCCTCTTTTAAAGTTGGCAGCAGTTTATCTTTGTCTTCAGCTCCCGTAAGTGCATAAAACCCGTCAAATATAAGCTTTCGTCCGCTTGCTCTGTATTCGTTCTCTTTTCCGTTAAAGAGAATACTTTGCTGTTCAAAGATAGCATCATTCATCTGACATGACATAAATCGCTCATATATAAGACGGTAAAGTTTAATCTCATCAGCCTTTAAAAACGATGATGCGATTTCAGGAGTAAAGTCAAGCATCGTAGGACGAATAGCCTCGTGTGCTTCTTGTGCGCCTTTTGCTTTTTTAGTATAAATTTTAGGCTCTAAGGGAAGATATTTTTTTCCAAATCTACTCTCGATTACACCACGAACGGCATCAACCGCTTCTGCTGCAAGGTTAAGTGAGTCCGTTCTCATGTAGGTAATTACACCGCTTGTTCCGTTTGGAGTTTTTACACCTTCATAAAGAACTTGAGCCACCATCATGGTTTTTTTAGGAGTAAAGCCCAGTTTGCTTGAAGCGACTTGCTGAAGAGTTGATGTCATAAACGGCGGAGGCGTTGCACTTCTTCTCTCTTTTGTCTCTATATTTGAGATAATAAATGTGTCATTTTTTACGCTTGCGGTTATCGCATCTGCCGTAGTTTTGTTCTCAATGGAGAGTTTAGATAGCTTTTCTCCCTTATGAGAGATAAGTGTCGCTTCAATGTCTTTTTTAAAGAGCGTATCAATACTCCAGTACTCTTGCGGTACAAACGCTCTTATCTCTCTTTCACGGTCTACCACAAGTTTGAGAGTCGATGACTGAACACGCCCTGCCGAGAGACCTTTTTGGATTTTTGAACTAAGAAGCGGAGAGAGTTTGTAACCTACTACACGATCAAGCAGACGGCGTGCCTGCTGTGCGTTTACCATATTCATATCAATTTTGCGAGCATTAAGAAGCGCATTATTGATAGCGGTTTTTGTTATCTCATGAAAGACGATTCTAGGAAGTTCTTCGGGATTTTTATCTATCGCATGCGCTATATGCCATCCTATCGCCTCACCCTCGCGATCCTCATCGGTTGCGATATATATGATATCACTCTTTTTCGCCAAATCTTTGATCTGCTTTACCGTGGGCATATTCTCTTTTGCAACGCTGTACGTGGGTATAAGATGGTTTTTTTCATCTATGGTGATTCCAAAACGGGCTTTTGGAAGATCTCGGATATGACCTTTAGATGCGATAACTTCATACTCTTTGCCTAAAAAGTTTTTGATAGTCTTAGCTTTTGCGGGTGATTCGACAATGATTAAGTTCAAATAGTTTTCCTATATGCTATACATTATATTATAGTGTAGTTATTTTTAAGTTCGCAAGTGTAGCAAAAAAAGTATAAATAGAAGAAACTGAAACTTTTTAAAAACATTTCACAAAATAATTAAAGTTATTTTTTGCAGTGACGATTTAGTTCACATCAAGGCAAGGATGCCTAGATAAAATTAAACGAGGGCAAAAGGCTCTCCCCTAAAAGGATTTAAAATGGGATTTAGAATTAATACAAACGTTGCGGCGATGGCTTCGCATTCAAGTGCTTTACAAAACAATAGAAACTTAGATAATTCTCTAAGCAAACTCTCTTCAGGGCTTCGTATCAACAAAGCTGCGGATGATGCTTCAGGTCTTGCGATTGCAAATGCGCTAAAATCACAAGCTTCTTCTTTAGGGCAAGCAGTAAGCAACGGTAACGATGCTATCGGTCTTATCCAAACTG